>Ga0137437_1000109_pt1 | contig 20917 bp, 18 predicted proteins | sample EasRivERMGT138_2_FD_102332 | JGI IMG/M metagenome (GOLD analysis project Ga0137437, IMG submission 102332) | Soil microbial communities from meander-bound floodplain in the East River, Colorado, USA - East River MetaG ERMGT138_2 | ecosystem: Environmental > Terrestrial > Soil > Floodplain ...
GATCGACGCGAACGTCGTCACGATCATCGTGATCGGCCTGTTCGCGAGTGCGCTCGCCACCTCGCGCCGCAACGCGCTCCGCCAGACCGAGATCACGGCCTGGCACCTGAAGCAGCTGCTGCCGAGGAACTGAGGCCCACCGCGGATTGCGCCGATGCCGTGGTCATCCAGCGCGACCTGCCAGGCGGCTCGCGGCCTCGGCGCGTGGGAGAACGCGGACACACTTGCTGGCGACGCGGGTCTGGGTCCGGCCCTCGTCCGTTGACCGCCGAATCGTGAATGTATGGCTGCGCCATCTCCACGACCCGTCGGCGATCCACAACCCGGCCGTGCAATTTATCTCGGGCCGTGACCCAGCCCGCGTCGCTGCGCGTCGCGTTGGCGAGCACGCGGTCCGGATCTGAGACGCGGTGATCGACGGCCTGACGGCGAGCACGCGATCCGGATCTGAGACGCGGTGATCGACGGTCTGACGGCGAGCACGCGAGCGCTAGGGCTCCGCGCGCTCGTGACACTCTCCAGGGAGCTCATGCAAAACCGCCTCGACCACCTTTGCCAGGCAGATCGGCCAGCAGGAGCTCGGCCCTTCCGGCCCCACCGTTGCGCATGACGAGACCTTTCCGGAGACCCAGCACGCCGGCGGAGCACGCCCATTCGAGGACCGCCTCAGCTCCTCGGGAGCTGCTGCTTCAGGTGCCAGGCCGTGATCTCGGTCTGGCGGAGCGCGTTGCGGCGCGAGGTGGCGAGCGCACTCGCGAACAGGCCGATCACGATGATCGCGACCTACGTGACCGCCGGCCACGGCCTCCTCGAGGAGCTGCGCGGCATCATCGACAAGGCCGACCGGCTCGAGTTCTTCGACCACGCCGGCGGGCGCGCGGCCTGGCAAGGCTTCCTCACCAGGCTCGAGGCGGTCGATCGCGACCTCGCCGTGGTCGCCGGCGATCGCGAGTTCTCGCTCGAGCTGTGCCTCGCGTGCTGGGAGCGCGACTGGAACCGCAACGGCCGGATCGACGAGGCCGATCGCAAGCTGTTCGAGCTCGAGTTCGACGGCAAGGGCGGCGAGCTCGCCGAGGGCGATCCACGCCGGCGCCCGACGTTCCGGTTCGATACCGGCGACGCCGAGTGGGCGCGCGCGATGATCGCGTTCCAGCGCGCGGCCGGCGAGCTCGTGCTCGCCTACCAGTGGTCCGATCGCGCGGACCGCAGCCGCCCGCGCATTGCCCGGATCGCTCGCGAGCACGTCGCCGGCCTGCCGGGCCGCGTCCTCGAACTTGCTCGCCGCCAGGGCTGCCACCGCCGGCGCGCTGGCCTCAGCCCGCTGCGGCGGCGTCCGCGCCGGAACCGCGGGACCGCAGGACACCACCGCCCAGGGGACGATCACGAGCACGAGCCAGCGCTTCATGACGCCCAGCGTTACGCAACTTCCTCCGCGAAGCACGCCCGTTCACGCGCGGTTCACGCGCCGAACCATGATCTCATGCGGCATGCGCAGCCTCGCTCTCGTATCGTCGGTCTACCTCGCCCTGGTCTCCGGATGTGGAAACGTCGAACCCCGGCCCGATGACCTCGACGAGGTCACCAGCGCGGCCACCACCGGCGCGATCCAGCTGAACCTCCTCTACATCCACGGCGTCGAGAACGCCGCGGGCTCACGCACCGGCGCGCACGGCTCGTTGAACGACCTGAAGAGCTCGATCACCGCCGACCTGCCGGCGCTGATCGCGAGCTACCAGGCGAGCCACCCCGGCGTCACGATCCAGGTCGCGAGCGCGTCCGCGAACCTCTACACGGCGACGCCATCGGGCATCCACCCGAGCGACTCGAACGACCCGACGCTGATGGATGACTGGGAGGTCGGCGATCCGGGGTGCACGACGTCGCGGCAGGGCGATCCATGCACGACCGCCTACGAGTGGCGCTATCGCCTCGTCCAGGAGATCGGGCGCCTGTTCCCGCCGACCGCCAAGAACATCATCCTGATCGGCCACAGCACCGGCGCGCGCACGGCGTTCGAGGTCGCCTCGAACACGGGGCCCGGCGGCGTCGGCACGTTCAACTGGGGCGTCCAGGGTCGGATCGCGGCGGTGGTCTCCCTCAACGGCATGATCGACGGGCTACAGACCAACAAGTACAACGTCGTCGGCGCCAGCGACTTCGTGTCGACCTGCAAGAACAGCGATCTGATCCTGTCGGTGTTCGGCGCCGGCTCCCCGGGCAACGGGTGGTGCGAGTATGCCGGCAACGTCAGCGGCGTGGCTGCCGCCGACTGGGTCGGGCAGCACAAGCGCTCGAAGGTGCTGATCTCCACGGCGAGCTGTTCCCCATCGCTGTGGACCGGCAACAGCGACGGCTCGCTGCCGCTGGCCGCCGAGGGCAGCCCGTTCTCGGTCGGCCTCAACATGACCCCGGCGGCGGGGCAGACCTTCACGGTCGCCTACGGCCGCAACTATGGCGCGTTCTGCCACTCGACGATCACCAGCGCGAGCGATGCGAACCACGCCAGCGCCGTCGCGAGCGCCAAGACCAATATCCTCGACATGATCTTCCAGGCGGCGACGCGCGTGGATCAGCAAGGCACGATCTCGACCTCGTCGGCCATCCCATTTCGCGGCTCGACTCCGACGTTCAGTGTCGGCGGCGCGTGTCCCGCAGGAGACGCCGGGGTCAGCCCGCACGTCCAGGTCGTCGGCGTCTGCAAGCACCCCGGGTTCTTCGACGGTGACGACCACGCGATCGTCGATGGCTTCAGCGTGGCCAGCGGCGCCACCTGCAACGGCACGTTCACGTGGTCCCAGGTGCACGACGCCAACAACAGCCACAACGCGACGTTCTTCTGGCAGACCCGGTCCAAGCCGGTCGACGGCGGCCTCGTCACGATCCTGCCGCCCGGCTGATCCGGGGCCACACCGGCCGCCGATCAGAACTTGTAGTCGATGACCCCGTCGCAGTTGGTGTCGAGCCCGTCGGGCACGCCGTCGTGGTCGGCGTCGATCACGGGGCTACACGCCGGCGGGTGCCCCACATCGGGGAGATCGAACGGGAGGTCGATCGCGCCGTCGCAGTCGGTGTCGAGCCCCTCGGGCATGCCGTCTTGGTTGCCATCGATCGGCGCCGGGACGCAGATGTTCAGATCGACGTCGGCGGTGCCGTCGCAGTCGATGTCGATGCCCTCGGGCACGCCGTCGCCGTTGCCGTCGATCAGGTCGGGGACGCAGATGTCGCCCGGATCCGGCAGGTCGACATCGACCGCGCCATCGCAATCGAGATCGAGCCCGTCGGGCACGCCGTCGTTGTCGGTGTCGACCAGGGGCTTGTCGCACCACGCGATGTCGATCGCGCCGTCGCAATCGAGATCGAGGCCATCGGGCACGCCGTCGCCGGTGGTGTCGATCAGCGGGTGCGCGCACTTGTCGCCGAGCCCGAAATCACACACGCCATCGGCGTCGAGATCGACGCAGTCGGCCCGGCCATCGTGGTTCTTGTCGACCATGGTGTAGGACCGCGCCGCTTGCGAGCGCGACGGTTCCGGGGCGGAGCCGGCGCATCCGATCAAGCCGGCCAGGAGGAGAGGAAACACGGCGGTTGCGCACTTGTTCATGGAACCTAGCCTGCGGCCTCTCCGCGCCAGCGGCGATAACGCGCCGACTACACGCCAAAGCCGCGGAGATCTCAGAACTTGGCGGCGAAGGCGAGGCCGACGTGGTTGGCCCCCCCGGTCGGGATCACCGCGGCCTGTGACCCCGACGACGGCTGGGTCGCGGCCATGATGATCGCGGTCAGGGTGAACGCGCCCGCCGCGGCGAACGCGAGGTTCGAGACCAGGGTGTCGTCTCTCCAGGTCCGGCGCTCCTGCTCGGCCTCGTCGAGGAAGTGCGCTCCGCTGGTCGCGAGGATGTCGTCGAGCCGGCCGTTCGCCCGCTGCGCGGCGACCAGGAACGCCGCGCCGGTGCCGGTGAGCACGACCGCCGGGATCGCCCACGTGACCCAGCGCCGCAGGATCGGCACATGCGGCGAGGCCGGCCGCGCAGCCAGGTCGGCCGGCTCGACGCCGGCAGCGGGGACGGCGATCGCGCGCAGCGTGTTGCCATGTTCGTCGAGCAGCACGATCCGCTCGACGGCGCCGCGCGGCTCGAGCACGATCGGCGCGCCGGTGATCGCGACCTCCGGCAGCGGCTCGCCACCGACGATCGACGTGACGGCGGCGGCCATGCCGAGCGGATCCGAGGTCACGGTGACCTCGATCCGGTGACCGTGGCGCGCCGCCCGCGCCTCGAGCCGGTGGTGCGCCGCCATGTAGGCCTGCGCGGCGATGAACGGCTGGCGCAGCTTCGGCGATGCGTCGGCCGGCAGCCTGGCGTCCGGAGCGAGCGCGAGCACCCGGCGGTAGTATTGCTCGGCGAGATCGTTCTGCCCGAGCACCACCGCGGTCGCCGCCGACAGCTCGTAGATCTCGCGCAGCTCGTCCGGACCGTTGGTGCCGGCCTTGAGCGCTCCGACCAGGAGGCCGCGGGCATCGTCGTAGCGCACGTCCTCGATCGCCTTGCGCGCGGCGGTGAGCTTGGGGTTGTCCGCGCGCGCGATGCCACCCAGCACGAACAGGAGCAGCAGCACACCCCGGATCACCACCCGAGCGTACCCGAACTGGTCAGCTTGCCGGGCTCGATCGTGACCGTATATCGCTGGACCTCACCGTCCTCTCGCACCGCGCGGATCCGGTGCCTTCCGGACGGCAGCGGAACCTTGAACAGCGGGGTCTCGCCATACGACTTGCCGTCGATGAAGATCGTCGCGTACGGCTTGGAGTCGACGCTGTACTGCCCGGGATCGTCGGGCGCGGCCGCCTCGTCCGGCTTCTTGCTCGCGACCCGGTGCTTCACCGGCCGCTTGACGCCGGCGTCGGCGACCCGCAGTGCGGGCTCGTCGGCCGCGCCAGCGATCCCGGCGTCGCTCGGGCCGCGGACCCCGGGCCCGCTCTCGGCCTCGCTCGCATCGCCGACCGCCGGATCACCTGCGGCCCCGGCCGCCGCATCGCTCGGATGCGCGGTCGCCGCATCGAGCTCGCCGCTGGGACGCGCGACCCTCGACGGTTCCGGCTCGGAGGTCCACAGCGCGGCCGCGATCCCAGCGCCGACCATCGCCAGCCCACCGAGCGCGATCCACCACCGCGAGCGATACCTACGTCCGAGCCGGACCGATCCGTCGCGCAGCTGCACCGCGTGGGTATCGCTCGGCGAGGCGATCGCGGCGGGCTGCGGCTCGACGAGCGCCGCACCGCCGGCCGGCCTGGTGTCCTTGATCGGGCGGCCGAGCGCCTGGCTGACCTGGTGCGCGCGCGCCGCGAGCGCCTCGCGGCCCAGCGTCCGCACCAGCTCGGCGAGCGCGGCCTGATCGAGCGGGCCACCGAGCTCGTCGGCGACCTCGCGCAGGTCGCTCGCGAACGCGCGGATCGTCGGGTAGCGCCTGGCCACGTCGCGCTCCAGCGCGCGCCCGACCACCGCGTCGATCCGGCGCGGCAAGCCGGGCCGCCGCGACGTGACGGTCGGGATCGGCTCCTCGGTGACCGCCTGCCAGATCTGGTAGTCGCTGTCGCGCCGGAACAGCCGATCGCCGGTCAGCGCCTCCCACAGCACCGTCCCCATCGAGAACACGTCGGCGCGCGGGTCGACGGGCTCGCCGCGGATCTGCTCGGGCGCCATGTACGGCAGCTTGCCCTTGAGGATGCCGGTGCGCGTCCGCGAGCTCTCGGTCAGCACCTTGGAGACCCCGAAGTCGAGCAGCTTGCACACGCCGTCGGTCGTGATCATGAGGTTCTGGGGCGAGACGTCGCGGTGCACCACCGGCGTCGGCGTGCCGTCGACGTCGCGCAGCTCGTGCGCGTAGCGTAGGCCCTCGCAGATCTGCCCGAGCACCGCCGCGGTAGCGCGCAGCTCGGACCCGCCGTCGCGCGGCAAGAGCGGGGACAGCTCGCTCCACGCCAGCCCGTCGAGGTACTCCATCGCCAGGAACAGCGCGCCCTCCACCTCGCCGAGCTCGTAGACGTGGCACACGTTGGGGTGGGCGAGCCGCGCGGCGATCCGGCCTTCGTTGAGGAACATCTCGACGAACTCCGGATCGCCGGTGAGGTGCGGCAGGATGCGCTTGATCACGAGCAGCCGCGTGAACCCGCCGACGCCGGTCATCCGCGCGAGGTACACCTCGGCCATGCCGCCGTAGGCGAGCAGCGTGAGCAGCTCGTAGCGCCCGAACGGCTGCCCCGATGGCTGCCCCAGCGAATGCCCCGACGGTTGCCCCGACGGTTGCCCCGACGGATATTTGATCGGCGCGGCGGGCATCACGTCTCGACGGTCACGAGCGCGCCCGGCGCGAGCGCGAGCCGCGTGCCTCCCCCGCCCGGCGCGCGCTCGATCAGCCGCGCGCCGGCGAGCCCGGCCTCGACGAGGTCGCCCCGGCAGCGGCTGATCAGGACGTTGATCTCCGGACGCGTCACCGCCGGGTTGCGCGGCCACACGATCGAGCGCACGACGTCGTCCGGGATGAAGTCACCCGCGGTGAAGCCGTCCGGCGGGCGCAACAGCGCGATCACGAGATCGAGCCGGCGATCCGCGAGGAACACGGCGCGATCTCCCCCGGGGGTGGCAAACACCACACGCCCGCCGCGCGGCAGCATCTCGACCAGCACGCGCGACGGCAGGTGGGTCAGGCTCGCGACCGCGGTCGTGGCGTCGCGCACGATCTGTCGAATCACGAACGACTCGCGGCGAAATTCGACGGTGTCCCCGACGAACACCTGCTCCATCGCGCCGGCCGCGAGCTCGCGCGCGTTGCGGGTGACCTTCGCGACGCCGGGCTCGAGGTACAGCTCGCCCTGCGCGACGTGCAGCCGCAGCGCCTGCGCCGGCCACCGCTTGACGATCAGATCGTCGCTGTCGCCGCCGCCGACCAGGAACGGGCTGTGCACGATCCCGAAGCTGCCGCCGCGCGCCCGCTCGAGCCGCCACGCGCACGGCACCGCACGGTCGGGCCTTTGCGCGTCGACCCGCACGCCGAGCCGCAGGCCGGGAACGCCGAGCTCGTCGCCGTCGGACAGCGCGATCGCCTTGTCGTGCACCTTGCCGTTGACCTCGATGGGACCGCGCCCGAGCGGCACGATCTCCGCGCCGTCGGTGGTCAACCGGACCAGCGCGTGACGCCGGCTCACACTCGGATCCTCGGACACAATATCGCAATCTTGCTTACGGCCGATCAGTAAACCATTGGGCCCAACGCGCCGCGACGGCCCATCGTGAACGTTCACGATGCAGCGGACTCGATGGGCCTCCACGGCTTTACTGTATTCGATCGCGGTGACGGTGTATGTTCATCTGCGTGTGGCACCTGCTCACGGCAATGTGCTTGTTCGCGATGGGCTGCTACGAAGCGCCCGATTATACAGCAACAAGGTTCAGGTGCGATCCCACGCACGCCTGCCCGGGCACCCAGGTCTGCGTGAGCGGCGCGTGCAGCGGCGGGGGTAGCGACAGCGGCACGTCGAATCCTGCGGGCGTTTCGTGCGGCGCCATCACCTGCCCCGCCGACCAGCAGTGCTGCCTCGACTTCACGACCCCGCCGCACTGTACGGCGCTGGGCGCGAGCTGCGACGGCATCGCGGCCACGTGCGATGGCCTCGAGGACTGTCGCGGCAACGCGTGCTGCGAGGGCGCGTTCGGTCTGCCGATCGTGTGCGGTAGCACGCCGATCTGTCCGAGCCCGGACCAGGACCAGATCTGCCGCGACGCCGACGACTGCACGAACCCCTTGGCCCGGCAGTGTTGCCTCGGCGTCGGCCTGCCCGACGAGCCGTGGGGACGCTGCCGCCCGGGCTGCCCACCCACCTGACCGGCGGGACGCCGCCCACCGATACGCCGCGTCGCCCGCGGTCAGGGCCTGCCACCGGCCACGATGAACCCTCGGCCGCGGTCACGCGTTGCGCACGATATGTCGCGACGTTGGTTGATCGGTGTCTCTGTGACCGCCCACCTCGCCGTTGGGGCCGGGCTGTTTGTTTCCGGCGTCTGGCACATCGATCGCCTGCACGCCGACCCGCTGCGGACCGAGACGCTCTTGCAGCCGCTATCGCCGCCGGCGCCGTCGGGGGGCATCCAGGACCTCAAGCCCGAGCCGATCAAGCCCAAGGTGCACGTCGTGAAGGAGGCGCGCCAGCCGGAGCCCAAGCCGCCCGTCGTCACGCCTCCCACGGTCGGCACCAACGATCCCCCCGGCGTGATCACCGGCCCAGGCCCGAACGACGTCATCGGCACCTGCACCGAGAACTGCGCGGACACCAAGGTCGCCGCGCTCCCGGTGTGCGGCGACAGCTCGGTCGACGTCACCGAGCAGTGCGACGATGGCAACACCGCCAACGGCGATGGCTGCTCGTCGACCTGCCGGACCGAGCCCAAGCCGCAGCCGGAGGTGACCAGAGCCGTCGCCCCGACGGTGCTCCAGTGCCTCCGGATCTCGGGCGAGACCCAGCTCCACCCCGACACGGTCACGCAGAACCAGATGATCCGCGAGGGCGCAACGAGCGTGCGCGGCGTCGTCCAGGTGTGCATCGCCACCGACGGCCGGGTGGCCTCGACGGCGATGGTGGCCCCGACGAAGTTCAAGGCCTATGATGCGACGCTCCTGTCGGCGGTCCGCGACTGGCGCTATCGGCCCTACCTGCTCAACGGCGCGCCGGTGCCCGCGTGCAGCACGGTGACCTTCATCTACACGATCAAGTAGCGATCGAGTCCGGGCGGGACATGCGGGGCTCGGGCCCGAGCGCGAGCGCCCGTCTCGTGAACGCGAAGCCCGGAGACCGCGGAGCAGGCCTGATAGCTCGGCCTCGGAGCTGGGTGCTCACGTACCCGTCTGGGGGTGCTACGCTGGTTCAGGGTGAGCCAGTCACGCCGGTGGTCATCAGGAGCTGCCGTGATCATCGGATTCCTGGGAGTCTGCGTGGTCCTGTGGCTGTTGCGCGGGGCGCTCGATCCGGCACCCCCGCCGCCGCCCGCGGCGCTCCATCCGGGCGTCGCCACCCGATCGGGATCGACGGCGGTCCCCACGTCCCCGCCGGCGATTCCGGAATTGCCGCCGCCACCGGAGGCGCCCCCGCTCGGTGGCCACGACACCGTGGATCCGTGCACGGCGGGCTGGGAGCCGACGATCCCCTCGGGCTACGACACGGCGATCGCCGACGGCATCACGGTGGCGTGGCTGCCCGGCGAGCTGACCAACCCGGGCCCATACGACATCGCGCTCAAGCCGACCGCGGTCGCGTACCTCGTCAACGGCCTGCTCGAAGAGGCCGCACAGCTCACCGGGACGAACCGCAGAGAGCACCTCACCGTCATCATCGATCCGTCGCGGGAGAGCTTCCTCGCGCGCGCCGGCGCACCGGCGTGGTCGGATGGCATCTACGACGGCAGCGCCATCCGTCTCGCGGTCAGGCCGAGCGCCGAGCTCGGCGTGCAGATCTCCACCTTGCGACACGAGCTGATGCACGCACAGCTGCATGCCGCCGTCGGCTGCATGCCCTCGTGGTTCAACGAAGGCCTCGCGATGTACTTCGCCGGCGCTCCACCGGTCCGCCAGTGGGTGAGGATGCTGCGGAACCCCGATGCCTACGACCTCACGGCGCTGCAGGTCCCGTCGCTCGCCGCCATGCCCGATGACCGAGCCGAGCGCGCGTATGCGGAGAGCCTGGCGATGATCGTGTTCATCATCGAGCGCGCGGGCGAGCCCGGCCTCCCGGCCGCCGTGCGAGCGCTCCGGACGCTGTCGCGCGGGCCGCGCGGCGGGCTGGATCTGTGGGACCGCTTGTATCCAGGCGCCGGCCACCACGCGGTGCTGGCGTCGCTCGCCCACAAGATTTTCGGAGTCACGCTGGGCGACGAGCTCGACGCCATCTTCAAGGGCGCCGTCTGCTGCTACGGCCTGCGGGCGGTGAACGAGCTCGGCTGCCGGGGAGCACCGCTGCGTTTCGACAAGACGTCCTGGCTCGATCAAACCGGTTCGCCGCGCGCCGCATGCTCGACGACCTGGTGAGCCTCGACCGGGCACGGTCGCCGCGCACGGGTACGCCTTGAACCGCCCGAGTTGCGCGCGGACGCACACGCCTTGCGATCAAGAGGCGTATCCTTCCCGGGCTTGGCCGACCTGGCGATCGACGTCCACGATCTGAAGAAGACGTATCGCACCCCCTTCACCCGCAAGAAGGTCGAGGCGCTGCGCGGCGTGACGTTCGGCGTCGAGCGCGGCCACATCTTCGGCTTCGTGGGCCCCAACGGCGCCGGCAAGACGACGACGATCCGCACGCTGATGGGGCTGATTCGCCCCAGCAGTGGGAGCGCGACCTTGCTCGGCCACCCGCTCGCGAGCCTGGACGCGCGGAAGAAGATCGGGTTCTTGCCGGAGTCGCCGTACTTCTACGACTACCTCGACGTCGGCGAGCTGTGCGATCTGGCCGGCCGGCTGTTCGGCCTTGCGCCCGCGGTCCGCAAGCAGCGCGCCGACGCGCTGATCGAGAAGGTTGGCCTCGGGCCGGCCCGCGGCCAGAGCCTCAAGAAGCTCAGCAAGGGCATGCTGCAGCGTGCCGGGCTCGCGCAGGCGCTGATGAACGATCCGGAGCTGGTCGTGCTCGACGAGCCGATGAGCGGCCTCGATCCGATCGGCCGCAAGGAGGTCCGCGACCTGATCCTCGAGCTCCGCGATCAGGGCAAGACCGTGTTCTTCTCGACCCACATCCTGTCCGACGTCGAGGCGATCACCGATCGCGTCGCGATCATTGCCCGCGGTCAGCTGCAGGCGCACGGCAAGCCGGCGGAGCTGGTGTCGCACCACCTGCAAGGCGTCGAGGTCACCGTGAAGCTCCCCCTGCCCGGTGGTGGCGCGGCAACCCCACCGCCTGGGCTCAAAACGCCCGAGCTCCATGCGTCCCCCGTCCCGGCGTCGATCGACGCGGCGCTGACCCGCGGTGCCACCCGCGTGCGCCGCGTCGGCGACGAGCTGTCGCTCACGCTCGCCGCGGGCACCGACGTCGACGCGTGGATCGCCCGCGCCCACGCCGCCGGCGCCAAGGTGCTCCAGATCGCGCCGCGCCACGAGACCCTCGAGGACCTGTTCGTCCGCCAGGTCGCCGGCGCCGACCGGTCCGCGGCCGGAGAGGATCACGCCGAGCCATGATCGGGAGGATCTGGGCGATCGCGCTCAACACGTTCCGCGAGGCCGCGCGGATCCGCGTCCTGTACGGCATCCTCGTGCTCGTCGTGGGCTCGAACCTGCTCGCGATCTTGCTCGGCCAGCTGTCGCGCCACGAGGCCGGCCGCGTGGCGCGCGACGTCGGGCTCGCCGGGATCTCGCTGTTCGGCTCGCTCACCGCGATCTTCCTCGGCGTGTTCCTGCTCTACACCGAGGTCGCCCGCCGCACGATCCACGCGATCGTGACCAAGCCCATCAGCCGCTGGGAGTTCGTCGTCGGCAAGTACCTCGGGATGGCGCTCGTCTTGACCGTGCTGGTCGGCGTGTTCGCGCTCGCGATGGTCGGGATGCTGGTCGCGCAGGGCGCAGGGGTCGGGAGCGGCGTCGTCAAGGCGGTGGTGCTGTCGTGGTTCGAGGTGCTCACCGTCGCCGCGATCGCGATCTTGTTCTCGTCGTTCTCGACGCCGTTCCTGTCGGGCATCTTCGCGCTCGCGATGTGGGTGATCGGCCGGCTGACCCCGGACCTCGAGGCCGCGTCCAGATCTGCCGCGCCGTGGATCCGGGCCACGACGAAGATCGCGCTCGAGATCGTCCCCGACGTCCACCTGTTCGCGGTGTCGGGCCGGACGCTCGATGGCTCGGCCGTCAGCGTGAACGGCGAGTTCGTGCGATGGAGCTACGTCGGGCTCGCGAGCGTCCACGGCCTGGGCTGGATCGTCGCGCTGCTCGCGCTCGCCGCGGTCTTGTTCCATCGCCGAGACTTCGTGTGAACCGCGAAGTCGCTCGGGCCCGATCGCGCGGTGCGGCTGGCCTGCCACCCGGCCCCGCGGCCGTGATGATCGCCGCGGGGCTGCTCGGCCTGGGCGCTCGGGCTTTACAACGCCTGAGCCACGTCGGTACGGTCCTCGTCAGGGGGCAGCCATGGCCGGAAACCTGGGAGGAGCCATCATCGACCTGCTCGACTCGGAGCGGGTCGAGCTGCGCGTCGCAGCAGCGACCGTGCTGGCAGCGGTCGGCAAGGGAGACAAGGCCGCCGAGGCCGCGCTGATCGCCGGGCTCGGCGACGCCGACGTCGCGGTCCGGCAGATCGCCCTCGAGGCCGTCGCGGCCATGGGCACGACCGGCATCGCCGCCCAGCTGGTCTCGCTGTTGCGCGGCGACGACGACACGCTGGCAGCGCGCGCGCGCGAGCTGCTCGCCCTGCACGGCGCGGACGCCGAGCCGACGCTGCGCAAGGAGGTCGGCTCCGGCCCCGTGGCGGCCCGCCGCACGATGGTGCAGCTCTTGCTTCGCCGCGGCACCAAGCCCGCGCTCGAGGCGGTCCTCGATCAGCTGCCCGACGGGGACTTCGGCGAACAGGCCCTCCAGCTCGTGCGCGCCGAGGTCGATAGCCCCGAGCCTGGCACCGACAAGCTCGCGAACCTGATCGAGAAGTCGGCGATCGCCCGCGCCGGCGACGCGGGCAAGCTGCTCGACAAGGCGTGGGCCGCGGCGCACAAGGCGAGGCAGGCGCCCGCGGCGTCCGCCACCAGGACCGGCAAGCCGAAGCGAACGGCCCGGCCGGCCCCCGCCGGCACCAACGGCCACGCCCCGGCGGGCGATCCGCTGCGCGATCCCGATGTCGCCCACGGCGTCGCCGTGCTCGGCGGCCTGCTGCGCCTGATCGGGTACCTCGCGCGGCCGGCAACCCAGTCGCTGCTCCTGCGGTACGCCGGCCCCGACCAGCCGCGGCCGGTCCGGCTCGCCGCGATCGCCGGCCTGCGCCGGATCGTCGCGCACGGCGAGGGCAAGGGCAGCGAGAAGGTGATCGAAGCGCTGATCGAGTTTGCCGACAGCGACGATCTCGCCGTGGTGCAAGCCGCCGTCGACACGCTGCGCGGCGCGCGGATCCCGGACGCGCTCGCCAAACCGTTCGCCGCCCTCGCCAAGGGCAAGCATGCCGTGGCGCAGAAGCTGGCCATGGAGCGACTCCCGGCCGGCGGTGGCGCGTCGGCGCTCAAGGCGCTGATCGAGGCCCTCGCCGGCGACGATCCCACCGCGCGCGACGCCGCCGGGCGCGGCCTGGCCAAGGCCCCCGAGGCGATCCTGCCGGCGACCCGCGCGCTGCTGGCGACCACCGACGAGCAGATCGTCCGGCGCTACGCGGGCGTCCTGCGTTCGCACCGAGGCCACGCCTCGCCCCAGGTGCACCAGGCGGTCACCGAGCTGGCCGACCGCGTCCGCACGTCCCTGGATCTCCACGCCCGGGGCAAGGCCACGGCCGATCAGATCGTCCTCGAGCGCGTGCTCGCCGAGCTCATCGCGGATCTCGCGCCCGCCCGATACGTCACGCTGATGTTCGAGCACGCGAGGCGGCTGCGCAAGGCCGGCAAGGCGGTCGAGGCGTTCGGCAGCTGTAAGCCGTTCCTGCGCCCGCGCGCCGATCTCGACGCCGCGATCGACGACGAGCAGCGGTTCCTGCTCGCCGTGCTGGCGCTCGAGGCCGCGGGCGATGGCCTCCTGCGCACCACGCGGACCGACGATCCGGTGTTCGAGCAGGTCTCGCGGCTCGCCGCCAAGGGCTTTCCGGTCGCCCGGCGGCTCGCCCGCGAGCACGACGTCTCCGACGAGGCGATCTACGCGCTGGGCTTCCGCCTGCTCGAGTCCCACGACGGCTCCGACGAGGAGCTCGGCGCCGAGCTCCTCGGGGGCATCATCGAGGAGCGTCCGCGCAGCAAGCTCGCCAAGGCGGCCAAGAACAAGCTCAAGCTGACCGGCCACCTCTCCGACGACTGACGGGGACGGTGTCTCTTTTGTCTTGTTTTGCGGCGTCGTCTGACTGACGGATTCCAAGTGATTTCATTATCTTGTGGCTTGCGAGACACAGCGCAAAACAAGACAAATGAGACACCGTCCCCATCATGGGACCAGCTTGTAGCCCAGGCCGTAGACGGTGAGGATGTGCCGCGGGTTCTTCTGGTCCTCTTCGAGCTTGCGGCGCAGCTTGACGATGAAGTTATCGACGGTGCGGCTGGTGGGGGACGCCTGGATGCCCCAGACCTTCTCGAGCAGCTCGTCGCGCGACACCGTCTCGTCGCTGCGCTCGCGCAGGAGCTTCAACACCTCGAGCTCGTAGAACGTGAGGCGCTTGCTCGTGCGGCCCCGGCTCATCGTGTGCTTGCGCGCGTTGATCTGCCAGGTGCCGATCGTGAACGTCTCGTCCGAGTGGGTGACCATGCGCGCCTGGCGGCGGAAGATCGCGTTGATCCGCGCGATCAGCTCGGCGACCGAGAACGGCTTGGTGACGTAATCGTCGGCACCGGCGTCGAGCCCGCGGATCTTGTCGCTCTCCTGGGCCTTCGCGGTGAGGATGATGATCGGCACGGTCTCGTCGCGCTGGCGCAGGGTCTCGCACACCCGGTAGCCGTTGTCGTCGGGCAGCATCAGGTCGAGCAGCACGGCGTCGGGCGCCCAGTCCATCGCGGCGGCCAGGCCCTCCGCGCCCGTGCCGCGCGCCAGGACCTCGAAGCCCTCGAACTCGAGGGCGTCGCGCAGGCCGCGGACGATGTCGGGCTCGTCCTCGATCACGAGGATGCGCTTCTTCGGGGGCTCGTCCGGCTCGGACACCGTTAACTAGTACCAGAGATCGGCAACCAGATGCGGAACGTCGAGCCCTCCCCGAGGATGCTGGTGACCTCCGCGTCGCCGCCGTGCGCGCGCGCGATGTGCTGGACCAGCGCGAGGCCGATGCCGGAGCCGCGGATCGGCAAGAGGCGGATCGCGCGGGCGCGATAGAATCGGTCGAAGATCCGCTCGTGCTCCTCGGGGTCGATCCCGGGGCCCCAGTCGCGCACCGTGAGCAGGACGCGCTCGCCGGCGCGCCGGACGTCGAGCGCGATGCGCTTGCCCAGGGCGGCGTACTTGATCGCGTTGTCGATCAGGTTCAGGACCGCGAGCGTGAACGCGTTCGCGTCGAGCCGCAGCACCGGCAGCTCGGGCTCGATCTCGGCCGTGAGGGTCATCTCGGCGGCACCGACCCGGCGGGCCGACAGCTCGATCGCCCGGTCGATGACCTCGCCCAGGTCGGCGTCGGCGAACTCGTAGACGCCCATGCCGCGCTCGATCTTGGCGAAGTCGAGCACGTTGTCGATCAGCCGGCCCAGCCGCACGCTCTCGCGCCAGATGATCTCGGCGTACTCGTGCGCCTGCTCGGGGCTCTTGGTGCGGCCCTCGGCGAGCATCTCGCCGAACATCGAGATGATCGAGAGCGGTGTCTTGAGCTCGTGCGAGACGTTGGAGATGAACTCGCTCTTGAGCTCGTTGAGCCTGCGCTCGCGCCGGATCGCGAAGCCCAGGAACGTGAGGCCCGCCAGGATCACGGTGACCGCGCCGCCGATCAAGAGCGAGTCGATGAGCTTCTTGCGCTCGAGCCCCGGATCGGTCATGTCCTTCTGCGTGACGCGCAGCACCCAGCCGTCGACCGTCGAGACGAACCGGGTCTCCTGCACGGGCTCGCCGGCGGTGTCGCCGAACGGCGCGCCGTAGCGCAGCTGGCCCTTCTCGTCGCGGACCTGGAACAGCCGCTTGGACGACGACGCGATCGAGAAGAACTGCGGGAACACGTTGTTGACCAGGTGGATCAGGTCGTCCTCGATCACGACGTAGAACGTGCGCTCGCCCGAGACCCGCTTCATGAACGAGAACAGGTAGGGCCGGCCGTCCCACGTCCCGTAGACGTGGCCGCGCTTGCCGACCGGCTGCTTGGCGAGCGGCAGCTCCGGCAGGATCCGCGCGAGGAACTTGTCGCGAAATTCGATGCCGGGCTTGCCCAGCCGCGTCGACACCGAGCCGTCCGGCACGAGCCGCAGGTGGTCGTCGAGCACGAACACGCTGGTCGCGGCCACGCCGGTCGTCTTCATGAGATCGCGGAGGTCGGACATCGGCTCGATCTGCGCCCCGGTGAGCATCTTGTTGTCGGCGCTCTCGAGCCGCGACTCGATGTCCAGGACCTTGTCGTCGGCAAGCTCCTGGAGCACCGCGAGCTCCCGTTCGTTCGAAGACACCTCGCTGGTGTACGAATATCCATAATAGGCAAGCGCGACCGCCGCGGCCAACACCGCGAAGATCAAGGCGTTCACGAGCAGAACGCGGCGCACGTGGAGGGATCCTGCCATGTTCTTTGTCAGTTGTAAGTGCGCAAGGTTGCTAGCTCACAGGATCATGTGTTAGACGGCTAACTAATGCATCGTTCAATCCGGAGTTCCGGATTTGACGAACTTACAGGTAGTTAGGCACTAGTTACGCGGCGACACTCGTCCAAAAGAGGCATGGGATGGATTCCATCTTCGAAGAAGACGCCGATGAGGTAGGCGGGGAGATCGAGGCATATTGCCCGTCCCCCCGCTGCAAGGCGGACACGACCCACACGATTATCAGCATGTACGAGGACGAGGTCCGTCGCGTGCAATGTGTCGTGTGTGGTGAGGTCCACGCATACAGGAAGCCACGCGGCGACGGTGTCGAGGAGGCCAGCGAGGGTGCGGCCAAGAAGTCGTCGCAGCGACGGGTCACCTGGGACGACGCGATGGCGCGGGCGACCGAGGCCGACCTCGGGAACTGCAGGCCCTACTCGATCCGTGATGCCTACGAGGAGGGTGACGTCGTCCACCACCCGGTGTTCGACATCGGGTTCGTGATCGAGCTGTTACCCGACAACAAGGTCGAGGTGATCTTCCGCGACGGCGGCTCGCGCATCCTGGTCCACAACCGCGGCGACCTCGCTTCCCGCATGCCCGACATCAGCGAGATTCCGATTCCGCGCGAGGCGAAGAAGAAGAAGCGCGCGAAGAAGCCGGAGCCCGCCGGGCAGGCCGTGACGACCCGCAGCAAGGCCGAAGTCGAGGCTGCGGTGCAGCGCGCACGGGCCGCCGCTCAGCTGCGGATGGATGAGGCGCAGAAGACGGCCGACGAGCGCAGCAAGAAGCTCAAGGCCGAGGTCAAGAAGGGCGGCCCCAAGGCGGTCAAGGCGGCGGCAGCCCCTGCTGCCAAGGCTGCCAAGGCTGCCGAGCCGGCCAAGGCGGCGAAGCCACCTGCAGTCAAGGCCGCCAAGAAGCCTGCGGTCAAGGCCGCCAAGAAGCCCGCCAAGAAGCCCGCCAAGGCCGCCAAGGCCAAGGCGGTCAAGGCTACCAAAAAGCCCGCCGCCAAGAAGCCCGCCGCCAAGAAGCCCGCCGCCAAAAAGCCCGCCAAGAAGCCCGCCAAGAAGCCCGCCAAGAAGCCCGCTGCGAAGAAGCCCGCCAAGAAGACCAAGAAGTAATACCAAGAAGAAGCAGCAGGCCGCCTACCCGCGAACCGGAGGATCGACGTCCGGCCGCAGGTGGTGCTTGAACGGCAAGAGCACGGTGAACTCGGTGAACACGTCGGGCTGTGAGTCCACCGTGATGAGGCCGCCGTGGAGCTCGATCAGGCCCCGGGCGATGAAGAGGCCGAGCCCCGCGGAGTCCGGTGCCGCCGAGGTGTGGTGCTTGACCGGTTGCGCGTGGAGGAACGGATCGAAGATCCGCTCGCGATCCTCCTTGGAGATCCCGACGCCGTTGTCGCGCACGCGGAGCCGCACCCAGCCGCCCGGGTAGCGTTCGCTCGGCGCCTCGTCGACGTCGATCACGATCTCGCCCTGCTCCGGGGTGTAGCGGATCGCGTTGGACACCAGGTTCACGGCGATCTGGTGCAGCTTGTCGCGGTCGGCGTCGATCGACTCCACGGGCTCGATGTGGGTCGCGACGTGGAGCTCGCGGGCGCGCGCGAGCGGCAACAGCTCGGTCACGACGTCGGTCACGACCTCGCCCAGATCGACCGGTCCGCGGCGCAGGATCATCCGGCCGGCCTCGATGCGCGACACATCGAGCATGTCGTCGACCAGCTTCTTCAGGCGGTGCGCGTTGCGCTGCAAGGAGCTCATCGGGCGGGCGATCAGCGGCGGGAGCTCGCCGAACCTGCCCTCCGCGAACAGATCGAGGTAGCCGACGATGCTGGTCAGCGGCGTGCGCAGCTCGTGGGCGGCGATCGAGATGAACTCCGCCTTGATCTTGCTCTGGCGCTCGAACTCGAGGTTCTTCTCGCGCAGCTGGGTCTCCGACTCGGCGAGCGCGCGGGTGCGCTGTCGCACGATCTGATCGAGGTTGGCGTGCAGCGCGCGGAACTCGGCGCGGGCATCCTCGACCTCGCGGGTGCGCTCCTCGAGCACGTTGCCGATCCGGACCGCCGAGTCGAACAGCTCCGACTGGGTCGGCGGGGTCGTCCCGGAGCGCTCGAGCCGCGCGATCAGGACGTCGATCGTCCGCTGCGCCGCAGCGAGCTCGTCCTGCAGCTCGGTGATGCGCTCCTCGTCCGTGGTCACCCGCGTGGTCATAGTTTCGGCGCCCCGATCGCCAGCCCCGTGAGGGTATGGTTGACAAGCAACATGCACGACTGCTCGCACAGCGTCTGAAGTCCGACCGTCGGATACTCGGCGTACGCCGCCGCGAGCTCGTGCTCGCGCCCACGGATCGCCGCCTCCGAGTGCCGTCCCACGCAGGAAAATGCCAGGAATGCCGCCATCGTGCCTCCGACTCGCTCGGCCGCGGTCCCGAGATCGCGCTTGGTCGTACGGACAAGATCACCCGGCCGCATCACGCGCAGGACGTGGCCGATCTCGACCGCGCTCGTGAGGACCAGGCTCGCACCGGCGATGCTGTACAGTGATCGTACATAAGGAACGCCGTCGATGTAGCGCGCGAACGAATGGGAGGGCCGGGGCTCGTCGAGCTGGTCGCCGAGGCTGGCCACCAGCTGGCGCAGGCGCGCCGCCGCCGGTCGGCCGTCGAGCTCGTCGATCACACGCCCCGTCGCCGCCGTCACCACGGTCTTGATCTCGGTGGGTACGAGGTGGCAGGACGACACCGCGTGAAACGGACGGTCGCTGTCGAGCACCACCACCACGCCGGCGTCGGACAGCACGCCGCCGTTGGCCCAGACATAGGTCGGAAGCTCCTGGTCGAGGTCGCTCGACGCACCGCCCCCGACGAACCGGATCTTCGGGGCGTACCCCGCGGAGCCGATGCAGAAGGCTTCCTCGCGGTTGCAGCGGCCGTCGAGCAGCGTGATGGCGACGTGGCGCCCGGGGTCGAGCGCATCCGCGGTGGTCCCGAGCGCGAGCGCCGCCTGGTGCACGGCGTCGCGGCCGCGGTCCAGCGCCGACGCCGATCCCGACAGCTCCGGCGCGACGCCGACCCCGACCCGGACCCAGTCGCCGTACAGCCCGAGCCCGACCGCCGCCGGCGCGTCGCCCGGTGCGCCCGGCCCGAGCACGCCGACCGTCGTCGCGCCGACGACCGGCGCCGACAACGAGCGCTGGAGCCCGGCGAACGCCGCCGGATCGAGCCGGCGATCCGAGAACACGAACGCGACGCGCAGCGCGGGCGAGCCGAGCTGGTCGACGAGCGCGCCGGCCAGGGCGACTGGATCGCGCCCGGTCACGAGCGCTTGACGTGCGAGCGGCTCCGCCACATGCCGACTATAGCGCCGAAAAGTTGCCCCGTTCCGACGATGCCGCTTCGATAAGGGCATGGAGAAGACGTGCAACGCGTGTGGGCAGACGTTTCGACCTGCGTTCGTGTTCCAGATCGCGGTCACACCCGCAGGCGAACGGAGCCACTTTTGTTCGCTCGAGTGCCGGAAGGCGCGACTCGGGGCCGAGGGCTTCCGCGCCAAGCGTGCGCGCCGCGTCGCGATCCTCAACCAGAAGGGCGGCACCGGGAAGACCACGACCGCGGTCAACCTCGCGGCGGGGCTCGCCGAGCGTGAACGCGACTGCCTGCTGATCGATACCGACGCGCAGGGAAATGTCGGTGTCTCGCTCGGGGTCGCCGGGGAGAAGTCGCTGTACCACGTGCTCGTCGATGGCGCGGATCCGACCGAGGCCAGCGTCCCGGTCCGCCAGCACCTCGACGTGATCACGTCGGACGCGACGCTCGCCGCCGCGGAGATCTGGCTGGCCCGGCAGAACCCCGACCAGCGCTCGAAGATCATGACCAAGCGGTTGAACCTCCTGCAGGTATCGCGGCGCTACGACTACGTGATCATCGACTGCGGGCCCTCGCTCAACCTGCTCAATCAGAATGCGTTGTCGTACGCCGACGAAGTGATCATTCCGGTGACATGCGACTACCTGGCACTCGTCGGAGTCAAGCAGGTGCTGCGGACGATCAAGGACGTCGAGCGTCACCTCAATCATGCGGTCCGGGTGTCCGCCGTGTTGCCGACGTTCTACGACGGCCGAACGCGGCTCGCGCGTGAGGTGCTCGAGACGCTGCAAGGCCACTTCAAGCACAAGTGCCTCGAGCCGATCCGCCACAACACGCGGCTCGCCGAGGCGCCGAGCCACCGCAAGACGATCTTCGAGTACGCGCCGACCTCACACGGCGCGGCGGACTACGGCCGCGTCTGCGACTGGGTCCTCGCTTCCACCACGCATGCCGAACCCACGCTGCACGCCGAAACCAGCGCGCCGGCGCTCGCCTAAAGGTCCCATGAAGGAAGACAAGCTGATGGCTCACGATCCGCTGAGCGACACCGACGCGATCCTGTCCGAGGAGTATTACGGCCGCCGGGCGCGCGCCGATGACACGGTGCCGGGCGCCGAGCCCCGCCGCCGAGCGTCGAACGGCCAGGTGAAGCCGAC
>Ga0137437_1000111_pt1 | contig 20833 bp, 20 predicted proteins | sample EasRivERMGT138_2_FD_102332 | JGI IMG/M metagenome (GOLD analysis project Ga0137437, IMG submission 102332) | Soil microbial communities from meander-bound floodplain in the East River, Colorado, USA - East River MetaG ERMGT138_2 | ecosystem: Environmental > Terrestrial > Soil > Floodplain ...
AACGCCGGCGCACTCCCCCCGCAGTTTTACGCGCACCTCAGCCCCGGCGTCGAAGCCGCGCTGGAGCCGCGTTATCGCGCCGAGCTCCTGGGCCACAACCTCAAGATGGGCCTCGCATCACCGGTCGAGGGCCGCGCGGACGACGCGATCGTGCGGCTCACGCCGCAGCACGCCGGCGAGGCCGTCCAGTTCTATGCCGCGAGCTACCCGACCGGCTACTTCGAGCCCGTGAACCTCGAGCGCGGGCCTTACGTGGCGATCCGCGACGACCACGGGATCGCCGCGATCGCCGGCGTGCACGTCTACTCGCAGGTCTTGCGGGTCGCCTCGCTCGGCAACATCGCGACCCGGCCCGACGCCCGCGGCCGCGGCCACGCCCGCCGCGCGACCCGGGCGCTGTGCCGGCTCCTGCAAGCCGAGGTCGACGTCATCGGGCTCAACGTCCGCGCCGACAACGCCGCGGCGATCGCGTGCTACCGCGCCGTCGGGTTCGACGTGCGCTACGCGTACGACGAATGGCGCGTCACGCGGAGCTGACCGCCACGTCTCGACATCGGCGGGGTTGGGCCGGTTCACGGCCCACGGCGCCGGCCCCGCTTGGCCTCGACGAGCAAGTGGCTATCGACCGCCGTCAGGTCGAGCCCGTAGACCTCGCGGAGCGCGGCGACCTTCGCCAGGGAATCGGCGCCGAACGGCGACTTGCCTTCGAACGCGTGCAACACGATGCCCTCCAGCAGGTCGCCGAACGTGAGGCCGTGCGCGCCGGCGAGCGCCTTCAGCACCAGCAGCACGCGCTTCTCCATGCGGACGCCGGTCTGCACGCGCTCGACCGTGCGTCGCCTGTCCTCAGCTGCCGTGCCGCGCTTGGCCATCGTCACGCTCTGGTAACACGAACACCGCCCGCGCGAGCGGCGACGCGGTGATCGCCGCGACGTCGTAGTAGCGCGCCACGGCACCACGGCGGTGGTCGACGAGATCGGGGTGCCGCGCGACGAGCTCGTGCGAGGTCGCGGCCAGAGGGTCCTCGGCCATGCGCTGCGCGACCAGCGCCAGGTACGCCCAGGTCAGCGTCTCGTGGTACGTGCCGTGCGCTCCGGCCGCGTCGGCGAACCGCCGGAGCGCGCGCCGGAACCGCACCGCGGCGTCGCCGAAATCCGCGCCGCGCAGCATCGCATAGGCGAGCCGGACGTGCTCGCGGTGGCGAAACTCCGCCGGCGCGATCGCCAGGGCTTCGAACCGAGCGACGAGCTCGCCGTCGTCGAGGTGATCGCAGCCGAGCGCGGCCGGGGGCCCGGGCGCGGTCACGACGCGACCCCGTGTGCGCGCAACCGCACGATCAATGACATAACGTATTTTGTTACCAAGTTACCAGGCGGCGTCAAGCCGATCCGGCGGAGATCCGGACCACGCCACGCGTATCGCGGTTCACGGTGCGCCGGATCACCGGCGAAGGGCGCGGCCCAGAGCGGGCCAGTGAAGCCACGGTCTGCACCGTCGTCGTCGACAGACCACGGCGAGCGGCTGCGCACGCCGTCGCCGGACCAAGCTAGGGGAAGCGCGATCGTTCTCGCCGCGCTACACTACGAAATCCGACGGGACGAACAACGGTCGCAGCGTCGCAAACCACGGCGACGCTAGGAATGAGGAACGGCGCTGTACCATCGTCAGGTATCCAGACTCCAGAGGAACAGAGAGATCGGGGTGGCTCGATGACCAGGGTGGGGGGAGGTAATCACACGGTGTGGGACATCGTACTGTGCGCCCCTGTCTCGGCGACCACCAGGCCCTCGGGCCGATTCGCTCACTCTGAACTAGCGTAAGGACTGTCATGGAAGGAGATCTCAGTCTATTGTCGATTCCTGATCTTCTACAGATGATCTGCCTGGGCGGGTATAGCAGGGATATTCATCTGTTCGATGGGCCAACACAGCTGGGCGTGATCGCCATTCGCAATGGCCATGTCGACCGGTGTTTCGGATTCGGCATGTGGGGTGAGGCGGCGTTCTACAAGCTCGTCCAGCTGCGCCGCGGTCGCTACAAGGTGAACGACGCACAGGACATGTCGGCGTCCGACGCGACCTTGACCGCGTACTCGTGGCAGGAGCTGCTGATGGAAGCCGCGCGCCAGCAAGACGAGGCGGATCACCTGTTGCAGACCGCGGCGACGGGCCGGGTGATCGCGTTCCCGAGCCCGGCGAGCCACGCGATGAGCTTCGAGGCCCCGGCGATCCTGTCGGTGGCGGCGCCGCCGTCGCCGCGTCTCCCCACGACTCCGCCGGTCGACGCGGGCCCAGCCCCGGGGGGCTCGGGTCCCGTGATCTTGGTGGTGGATGAGTGCTCGAGCCCGGCGACCTCAGCCCCGGACGTCGCCGAGCTCCTGGCCGAGGCGACGACGTGCTACCTGCGGCGAGACCTGGCGCGCGCCGAACAGCTCCTACAACAGTGTCTCGCGCTCCGTCCAGGCGACAAGCGCGTACTACAAAACCTCGAACGCATTCGACGAAAGAAATCGCCATGATCTCGCTTGCCATCGTCAGCCCCAAAGGCGGGGTGGGAAAAACGACGCTGTCTCTCAACCTGGCCTATGCGTTCGCGCAGCTCGGCCGGAGGACACTCCTCATCGACACCGATCCGCAGGGCGGAATCGGGCACTCGCTGTCCGGCAGGGCCAAGGACGCCAGCGGCCTGGTCGACATGGTCGCCGGCGAGCCCGCCGAGCTGGTCATCCTCCAGACCCGGAACCCGAACCTGTCGATCTTGCCCATGGGGCAGCCGCCCTGGGACCGGCTGTCGGAATGGTCCGCACAGCTGGCCGAGCCTGACCTTCTCGCATCCCACATGGCGCCGATCGAGGCGAGCTACGATATCGCGATCATCGACACGCCGGCCGGGCTCGCCGGGCCGACCTATGGCGTGATGTCGTACGCGACCGACATCCTGATGCCGATCCAGACCGAACCACTCGCGATCCGGGTGGTCGGCCAGCTCATGGAGGTGCTCGCTCATATCAAGGCCCATGGCGCGCGCGCCAAGCTGAGCGCGGTCGTCCTCACGATGGCGCGCCTGCGCGATGAGACGTCACTGTCGGTGTCGCAAGAGGCCTGGGGCCTGTTTCCCGAGAAGCTCGTGCTAGACACTCTTGTGCCGCGCGACGCGGAGCTCCTGCAGGCGAGCGCTCACGGCGTGCCGGTAGGGCTCTTGCGGAAGCGCCCACCACCGGTCTCCGCGGTGTTCGATCGAATCGCAGCGGAGCTGGAGCCTCGCCTGGGAATGATGGAGACCACGAATGACGAACAGCCGATCACTCTCCTGGATTGATCGCGGACGATGGGCGGGCCTCCTCGCCAGGGTCACGGACGATCCGCTGCCCGCGGCGCGGCCCGTCCACGCACGCCCGCCGTCGCGCCCGATGCCGGCGATCGCGGTGCCGCCCATCCTGCCGCCGCCACCGCCCGCCAAGGTCGTCCCCAGCTACCGGCCGTTCTCGTCATCGTCGAACAACCTCGAGGAGCGCCTCCAGGCCCTGGTGGCGTGGATCGAAGCCTGCGTGCCATGTCGCGCCGCCTTCATCGCGGACGACAACGGCCTGCCGGTGGTGGAGCACCTCGGGGCCGAGGCCGGACAGATCGCCGCGGCGTCGTCGATCTTGCTGATGCTCGCCTCGGTCCGATCGCTGATGCGGGACAGCGGTGGGTGGCTGTCGCTGAAGCTCGGCGAGGCCATCCTGCACGTCGTGGAGGCCGAGACCCCCTGGGGTCGGTTCGGCATCGGTGTCGTCACCGATGATCCGTTGGCGCGCGAGTTTCTTGCCGCGCTGAGCGCGGCCGTCGAGGACGCGTTTCATGGAGAGTCAGAGGAAGGAGAGTTATCGTGATGGATCGTTACATCGAACAAGCAGCCTCGGAGATTCCACAGCTCATCGGGATCTTCGTGACGGCCATGCCTGACAGCCTCCTGTTCTCTTCGTGGGTGCGAGATGGTACCGAATGGAGTCCGGAGGACGTCGCGGCGTACTTCGGTGATCTCATCCGCGCCAATCGCCAGGGGCTCAAGGCGCTCGGCTCGTGGTCGAGTGAGATGCAGGTGACGATCGAGTCCGCGGAGTCCCTCGTGGTGCTCCGCGAGCTGTCGTCCGACTTCGTCTGTGGATGTGTGTTCGAGCGGTCGGCGCCGCTGGGCATGGTCCGGCTGAATCTGAAGCGGCTGCTCGAGCGCGTCGGCCAGGCGTTGCCCAAGGTGCAGGCCGAGGATCGGCCGCGCGGCACCCGGATCATGGAGTTCCTGGATCGCTACGCGCCGGATCCCCATGCGGTCACGTTGCGCGTCTCGCTGCGCGCCGGCATCTCGATCGACGATCTCAAGTCCCCCGGGGCCCTCAGCGTGGATCAGGTACGGCGGCTCGAAGAGACCGCCTGCAAGATCCTGGGCGTCCATCAACTCAGCCTTTGAAAGGGACACGACCATGGCTATTGAAGACCTGAGAGGGCTGTTCGCCGAGCAAAGCCTCACGTTCCTCGCCGGGATCCCTTACGTCTACCACTGTCACCACTACAACCTGTTCCACGATCAGACGATCGATGATGCGCTGGGCGAGGTGGAGGGCGCGCGCGTCCGCACCATCGCTGCCCACAACGCGTTCCGGGAGTTCTTGAGCGCGGTGTTCGCGCAGGCCGGCGCGACCACCCCGGCCGAGCGGATCAGCCTCGCCTCGGAGGTGTTCGCGTGGATGGGGCAAGGCAAGCTGTCGCTGAGCGTGACCCCCGGGGGCGGCGCGGCGCGGTCGCCGTCGCTGCACTACGGCTACGCCTGGCGCGAGAAGTATGGCTCGCGCGTGAAGCGCACCGAGCCGGCCGATGCGGTCGCCGCCGGCTTTGCCGCGGCCGCGACCGAGCTGGCGTTCGACCTCCCGCTCGATTCCATCTCGGTGATCGAGCACAGGTGCGTGGCGGCGCGCGAAGCGGAGTGCGAGTTCGCGCTGACGCCGTCCACCGGCCACGCAGCGAAGCCGGCGATCGATGAGGCCACCGTGCGGCGCTACGTCGCGCCCCCCGTGCGGGGCGTGGATGAGGACCGGATCGTCCAGATCTCGAATGGGCTGCTCGAGTTCATGCGCGGCGTGCAGGGCGACGAGCGCGGCCTCGTCGCCGCGTTCAACGTGTTCGTCGCCGCCCACCTGCCCGGGTACTACAACGAGACGGTGTACGAGACCATGCATCGCGTCGAGCGCACCGCGGTCGACAGCGTGCCCGCGATCGAGGCGCTGATGCGCGAGGCCGGCCAGGTCTGCGTGTTCTCGACGTTCGGCAACGTGCTCCTGTCACCGGAGTGGGAGGGCCTGGTGGGGCCGCCCACCGGCGTGCCCACCGACGTGATGTCGTTCTGCACCGCGATCGCCCGCGGGCTGGGCTTCGGCCACTGGCTGATCTCGGCGTACGAGCCGGGCAAGCGGCTCGTCCTGCGGTGCACGAGCACCTACGAGGTGCCGTTCTATCGCAGCCGCTACGGGGTGGCGAAGAAGCCGCGCTCGTACTTCGTCCAGGGCGCCGCGCTGGCCATGATGGTGCTGGCAGAGTCCGTGAAGTGGACCGAGCGGCCCCAGCTGACGAACAACTACTACGTCGAGCTGTTTCGCGGCAAGCCGCGATATCGAGTCGAGCAGACCAAGTGCATGATGCGCGGCGAAGCGCTGTCGGAGTACGTCGTGGATGCCTTGTGAGCCTGCGATGTCAGCGACGCCGATGTCAGCGCGCGGTGGGCCGGGGCCGGCACGCGTGAGCCTGTCGCTGACCCGCGAGGTCAGCTGCATTCGCTCGCTCGCGTGGCGGTGCGATCTCCCGATCGCCGGCGATTGGCGCGCGCTGGCCGGCGAGCTGACGGCCGCCGGGCTCACGCCGCGACCGACGCTGGGGGGCCTGTACCGGTTCGGCTCGGCCACGGGCGACGAGGTCATGCTGGTCGCCGCCACGGGGCGCGTCCAGTTTCGCGTGCACTACACGGTCCCCGAGCACGAACGCCGGTTCGCGGCGGAGCGGCTGTTTCAGGTCCTGGTCTATGCGCTGCGAAGGCTATGACGGCCCCCCTCGATCTCGACCGGCTCCGCCGCGCAACGCCGCACTGCGCGGGGATCGCGTGGTTTGCAGGCACGCCCTTGTGCCTGGTCGCCTCGAGCGGCACGCCGGAGGCGGCGGAGTGGCCGAGCTGGGACGCGGTCGGCAAGGTGGCGCCGTCGCTGCTCCGCGACGGCCCCGTCGCGAGCCCCGAGGTCCTGCTGCGGCTGCCGGCGGCGATGTTGCTCCTGGCCGAGCGTCCGACCGGCGTCGTCGTGATCGTCCTCGGGCTCACCAAGGCGGGCATCGGCGTGGCGCTCGTGCAGGCCCGCATGGCGGCGGCGCAGGTGAGCCCGTGAAGCTGGGGCTGTTCGCGCTGTTCGCGCGGCTGGCCGAGCCACCTGGGCCGGGGACCGGCGCGTGGCGCATCCGTACCGAAGCGGGCCGAGAGGGCCTGGTGCTCATGGAGGCCGGGCGCGTGTGCTGGGCCAACCACGATCTCGGCGGCAGCCTCAGCGACGAGATCGAGCGGCGCTACGGCGTCAGCCACACGACCATCGACGAGGTGATCCGCAGCTGCCGCGAGACCGGCCGGCCGTTCGGGGCTTCGCTCATCGAGAACGGCCACATCACACAGGCGCAGCTCACGTCGGTGCTGCGCGAGCACACCTGCCGCAGCATCCTGTCGCTCGTCCGGTCCGGAGTCCGCGAGTGCGAGTGGGTGCCGCACCAGGGCGCGGGCTATGCCCCGGAGACCACGCTCAGCCTGACCCAGGCGGCGTGCCGCTGCGTCGCCCTGGTCAAGGGCCTCGGCGCCGAGGCCATCGAAGGCTCGCTCGAGACGATGCTGTCCGGCGAGACCGCCGGCATGCTGATCCACGTCGACTCGCGCCTGCCGTTCGCGGCGTCGGTGGTGGCGCTGACGTGGCCGCAGCTGCGCAGCTGGCTGACCTGGACCTTGCGCGTGGACAGCCTGTGCCGGCTGCCGTCCCGCGGGTACCTCACCGGGCGCGGCCAGGACGGAGGCTGGGTGATGTGGCGCGTCGACTCGATGATCGGCCTCGCCGTGAGCACCAGCGAGGAGGTGCAGCGCCGCTTGCTCTTGCGCGTGGCGTCGGCGCTGGCGGACTGGGCGGTCGAGCAACCGCCGTAGCCTCAGTGGTGGATGTCGAAGTCGGGCTTGGCATCGCGCACGAACACGGCGCCGACGACGAGCGTCGCGAGCGCGACGATGATCGGATACCACAGGCCGTAATAGATATTTCCGGACGCCAGCACCATCGCCGTGGTGATGTACGGGAGCAGGCCACCGAACCAGCCGTTGCCGATGTGATAGGGCAGCGACATCGACGTGTAGCGAATCTTCGCCGGGAACATCTCGACCAGGAACGCGGCGATCGGCCCGTAGACCATCGTCACGAACGAGACGAGCACGACGAGGATGAGCAGCGTCATCGGATAGTTGATCCGCGCGCGGTCGGCCTTGCCGGAGTAGCCCTGATCGGCGAGCGCCTTCTGGTACCTCGGGTCCGGCTTGGATAGATCTTCCTTGGGCGGCTCCCAGCCCACGAGCTCGGTCGCTCCGATCTTGGTGACGACCGGCTGTCCTTCGGCCGCGGGCGCGGACTCGAACTGCAGCCCTGCCTTGGTCAGGAAGTCCTTCACGCGGTCGCACGCGGAGTACTTGGTGGCCGCCGTGGTGAACAGGTGAAAGTTACAGTCGGTCGCGGTGACCGAGATCGAGGTGCGGTCTTGAAACTCCTCGAGGGTCGGATTGGCGAAGTGCGTGAGTCCCTTGAACAGCGGAATATACGCGACTGCCGCGATCAGGCAGCCGGCGAGGATGATCTTCAGGCGACCGATGCGATCCGACAGCTTGCCGAACACGATGAACAGCGGCGTGGCGATGAGCAGCGAGGCGCCGATCAGGATGTACGCGGTCACGAAGTCGACGTGCAGCGTGATGGTGAGGAAGAACAGCGCGTAGAACTGACCGGTGTACCAGACGACGCCCTGGCCCGCCGTCGCGCCGAACAGCGCGAGCAGCACGTACTTGTTGTTGGGATAGTGGAGGAAGCTCTCGGTCAACGGCTGCTTGCTGCCGCGGCCCTCCTCTTTCATCTTGAGGAACACCGGCGATTCGTTGAGCCGCGAGCGGATGTAGATCGAGAACCCGAGCAGGATCAGCGAGAACCAGAACGGGATCCGCCACGCCCAGCTCTTGAACGCGTCCTCGCCCAAGGACAGCCGGCACGCGAGGATGATGAGCAGCGACAAGAAGAACCCGAGCGTCGCGGTCGTCTGGATCCAGCTGGTGGCGTAGCCGCGGCGGTTGGGGCGCGAGTGCTCCGCGACGTAGGTCGCGGCACCGCCGTACTCGCCGCCGAGCGCGAGCCCCTGCAGCAAGCGCAGCAGGGTGAGCAGGATCGGCGCGGCGACCCCGATCGTCTCGTACGATGGCAAGAGACCGACCAGGAACGTCGACGCACCCATCACGATGATCGTGATGAGGAAGGTGTACTTGCGGCCGACCAGGTCGCCGATCCGGCCGAACACCAGCGCCCCGAACGGCCGGACCAGGAACCCGGCGGCGTAGGTCGCGAACGCCGCCATCAGCGCGGCGGTGTCGTTGCCCTTGGGAAAGAAGTGCGCCGCGAAGAACGTGGCGAGCGTGGCGTAGAGGTAGAAGTCATACCATTCGAAGACGGTCCCGAGCGAAGACGCGAAGATGACCTTGCGCTCTTCGGCGCTGATCGACGTGGCGGTGTTGTCGGTGGCCATGAGCATCCCTCCGTCAGAGTTGCGCTTGCTACGCTTGGGAGCGCTGATTCTGCACCGCCGGGCTGCGGGTGACCGTTTTGCGACGCGAAATCGCCGGCTCGGCCCACATAATCCCGATGTTCCGTGCTCGATCGGCCCGGCCGCTGGGCCGGAGCTAGCTCGCCATCTGTTCAGGCAACGCTGTTCCGGCCGTCTGTTCAGTCGTCTGTTCAGTCCATCAGTTCGATCCCCCGGCCCGCGGGGGGAACATCCGGCCTCGTCCGCGGTGGCTCGGCGCAAGCCGTTCGCGCTCCGTCACGGCGGTACGCACGCCTTGCGGCCGGTGCGGCGCCAAGGCTGCGCAACACGGGACGCCCGCAACCTTCGGGGCGGGCACGGGACTGGCAACGCGCTACCTCATGCGCTTTCACTTCGATGAACCCGTCGTCTCCTACATGACTCGCGATCCCGAGGTCGCGCACGTCGATACCCCGGTGGAAGAGATCGCGCGCACGATGCAGTCGCGTGGCATCTCGGGCCTGCCGATCCTCGACGCCAAGGGCAACCTGGTCGGGGTCGTCACCCGTACCGACCTGATCAAGGTGGGCCTGTTGCAGGCGGGGCGGCGGCCGAAAAGCAACGTGATGAACTTGCCGCACCGGCGCGCGAGCGACGTGATGACGCACGGCGCGGCCGAGGTCACCTCGGCGGTCTCGCTGCGCCACGCCGCGCGGATCATGGTCGATAACCAGATCCACCGCGTGTTCGTCTCCGAAGGCAGCAAGCTCGCGGGGGTGATCTGCGCGGTCGATCTCACGGCCGCGGTGCGCGATGCGCGGATCGCGGAGCCGGTATCGTCGATCATGAGCGCGCCGATCGTCACCATCGACATCCACGAGCCGCTCAGCGCGGCGCTGGACCTGCTCGACCGGTTCCACGTGACCGGCCTGATCGTCACCGACGAGGGCCTACCGGTCGGCATGTTCTCCCAGACCGATGCGCTGGCGAGCCGCGACCTGCCACGGTCGACCACGATCGACGCCACCTACGACGCCGCCGTGATCTGCTTGCCGGCCGAGATGAAGCTGTTCCGCGTGGCGGCGCACGTCGCCGACCTGCGGGTCCGCCGGGTCGTGGTCTGCAAGGCACGCGAGCCGATCGGCATCGTCAGCGCCACCGACTTCGCCCGGATCGTCGCGCTGTCGTGGCCCCTCAGCGATAGCCCTTGAGCCGCAGGAACACCGGCAGCCCGACGAACACGAAGTCCAGGCACCCGCAGATGAGCCAGAACAGATCCGTGGTCGTGACCCGGACCGCGAACGACGTGCGGTGGTGCCGGATCGACGAGCTCCACGCGCCGACCATCGCGATGAAGATCCACAAAACCGGGTGGTAGGCGAACGACAGCGTCAGGATCTGGAACACGATCCCGGCGAGCGCCGCGAGCAGCGCCATGCCCCAGACCTGCGCGGCGGCGGTGCCGGGCACGCTCGCGAGCTCATGCAAGCCGACGACCAGCGTCTTGATCGACAGGTAGATCACCGTCGTGAACAGCAGGAAGCCGATGAAGCCGAGCTCGGCGAGCGTCAGCACGAAGGAGTTGTGCGCGGTCAGGTAGTGATGGGCCTGGAACATCCGCGCGCCGACCCCGAACACCGGATGCTGGCGGAACAGCTGGAGCCCGACGGACCATGCCTCCCAGCGCTCCTGGGTCGACATGTCCGCGGACTCGCCGCTGCGCGAGCCGCTCATCAGGAGCGGCACCCCTACGGCGCATGCCAGGATGAGCCCGCGCACGCCGTAGCGCCGGAGCAGGTACACGCCCGGCACGAGCATCACGGAGGCCAGGCCGCCGCGCGACTGCGTCATGTACACGGTGCTGACGGCGACCCCGCTGCCGCCGAGGCACAGGAGCTTCGCCAGCAGGTCGCGCTTGCGCATCATGAACGCGATCAAGAGCGCCAGCCCGCCCGCGCAGATCGTCAAGGCGACCTCGTTCGGATCGTGGAGGTCGCCGCGGTAGCGCACGCGCTCCTCGACGCTGAACGTCCCGAACAGCCCGATGTGCTCGCAGCGGTATTCGAGGCCCGCCTCGGCGCCCGGCCCCAGGCACGATTCCTGGTTGTCACACGACCGGCCATCCGGGAAGCCGACGATGTCGCCGATCTTCTCCTCGCCGCCGATGCACTGCTTGTCGCTGAGCCCCTGGTGGAAGCACACCAGCGTGATGAACATCGAGGCCGCGACCACGACCCCCGCGATGGTCTGGAACGTGCGGAACGTCTGGACGCCGTGCGCGATCGTGCCGTAGATCGTGAAGATCATCACGACGTCGAGCACCTGCGTGACGAAGTTCTGGGGCGCCGCAAACGCGGTGCCGAGCACGATCCAGCCGAGGAACGCGATCACCCACCGAAGGCCCGGCGTCGGGCTCGGATCGACCCGCCGCAGCCGCACGTCGATCACCCAGCCGAGCACCGCGAACACCGTGAACAAGTGCAAGAACGGCACGCGCTGGAGCAGCGGCACGAGCTCCTGCGGTCGGACGAGCAGGAAGATGATCAACCCGGTGATGCCCGGGAGTGCGAACATGGCGTAAACATAGCCCGACGCCGCGCACAAGATCGCGCCGCAATCGACACGAGCCGACACGGACCGTGGCAGGCTGTTCGCCGAGGTCTCGCGACAGGACCTAGGCCACGTGCTCATGACCAGCGCGCGGACGTTTCAAGACGACGGCGACCTCGACGAGGCGACGCGCCGGCTCGAGCGCGCGACCTTTCGTCCGCATACCGGACACGCCGCACGCCGTCCGGATGCCGGCCACCGCCGGACACTCGGTTCCACAGATCTCGCGGCGTTGAGGGGGATCTCGTGGTGGCGCACCACTTGCTTGGTCAGGTGCTACCATGGCTGCGATGACCTCTCGAACGATGAGCATGCCGGTTCCGCTGGGTGCGTCGGTGCCCAGCGCTGATCACCCGGTCGTTCAGCGCGGGCTGACCTGGGCTGGATATCAGGCCCTGCACGCCCTTCGTGGAGATAGTCGCCGCCCGAAGCTGGCCTATCTCGACGGAGCGGTGGAGCTGATGGCGACCTCACGTACGCATGAAACGATCAAGCGCTGCATCGGGACCCTGATCGAGGTGTTCTGCCGCGAGCGCCGCATCCCGTGGTCGGGATATGGCAACTGGACCCTCGATGACGAATCCGAGGCAGCCGGCGCCGAGCCGGACGATTGCTACGTGTTCGATGCCGATCCCAAGCGCAGACCTCGTCCGGACCTGGCGATCGAGGTGATCTGGACCAGCGGCGGCCTCGACAAGCTCGAGATCTACCGGCGGCTGCGCGTCCGCGAGGTCTGGTTCTGGAGAGCCGGTGCGATCTCGGTCCATGTCCTCACGCCGGCCGGCTACGCGCCGCAGCTGGGCAGCGGCTGTCTTCCGGGGATCGATCTCGCGATGCTGGCCGAGCTCGCGCTCGTCGAGCCGATGAGCGTGGCGTCCGAGCGGTTTCACGCGACCTTGCAGGGCTAGCGCGTCCCCGGTCGGGCCGGGTACCGGTCAACCGCGATGCGGCGCACGCCGCGCGAGCGCCCGGCTACTTGCCCATCAGGTGCTTCTCGAAGAACGCGATCGTGTGGCCGATCGTGAGCACGATGTTGGCGCGCTTGGTCGAGCCGTGGCCCTCGTCGGGAAACAGGATGAGGCCGCCGGGGATCTTGCGCTGCTCGAGCTGCTTTTCGATCTGCAAGCTCTCGCCGACCGGGACGCGTGGATCGTTGACGCCCTGGAACAGCATCAGCGGCGCCTTGACCTTGCCGACGTGGGTGATCGGCGACAGCTGGACGAGCGCCTCCTTGTCCTTGACCGGATCGCCGTACTCCGAGATCCGGAGGATCCGGCGATACGGAGACGTGTTGTTCAGGAACGAGACGAGGTTCGAGATCCCGACCTGCTCGGCGCCCGCGTCGTATGCGCCGGCGAAGTAGCTCATCGCCATCAGGACCGAGTAGCCGCCGTAGCTGCCGCCGGTCACGCCGATCTTCGGGGCCTTGCCGTCCTTGCCCCAGCTCGCGCGGATGAACTTCGAGGCGTCCTCGATGTCGGTGATCACGTGGAGCCGCTTCGGGCCGTCGTCGGCGTGCAGCCACGCCTTGCCGTAGCCGGCCGAGCCGCGCACGTTGGGCGTGACGAACGTGAAGCCGGCGTCGACGAACATCTGGGCGCGGGTCGAGAACCCCGGCCGCGCCTGGCTCTCGGGGCCGCCGTGGAGCTCGACGACCACCGGGCACGGGCCCTCGCACCGCGCCGGGCGCCACACGAACATCGGGATCCTGGTGCCGTCGCGCGCCGGGTAGGACTCGAGCGTCGCCTTGGTGAACGTGCGCGGATCGATCTCCGGGGTGCTCGGTAGCCGCCAGGTCGTGAGCTTTCCGGTCTGCCAGTCGTACGTCACCGTCTGCGGCGCGAGCGTCGAGCCGTCGAGCGAGATCTCCGCGAACCGGCCGTTGCGCGACAGGCCGGCGAGCGAGACGTTGTCCGCGGCGGGCAGCTTCGGCAAGGCGAGCGGCTTGCCGGTCCGAGCGTCGAGCACCGCGAGCTTTTCATAGCCGTCCTCGTTGATCCGGTAGTAGATCCGCGCGCGCGCCTGGTCGATCTTGAAGTCCTCGACGTCGTGCTTGAGCTCGGCGCCCAGCGGCGTGAGCTTGCCCGCCTCGAGCGAGTACAGCCGCTGGTAGTCGCCGAGCTTGTTGGTGCGCACCAGGATCTGTCCGGGCCTGGCGCCGTACGCGACGCTGTACTCCTCGACCTCGCCCTGGCCGAGGATCGGCGTCAGCTTCCTGGCCTTGAGGTCGTACTCGTAGATCTCCTGTTGCGTGCTGCCCAGCTCCTTGACCAGGAGCCACGTCGCGTCACCCCGGTGATCGGCGATCTGCCACAGGCCCTTGTCCTCGAACACCGTCTCGCGCTTCTCGGTCGCGATGTCGTAGCGATAGATCGCGTACGACGCGGGATCCTTGTCATTCGCACGGAGGTAGAGCGACTTCGCGTCGTCGCTGATGTATTGCAGCGCGGTCTGCACCTTCGGCGTGTGCTGGACGACCTTGAGCGGGCCGCCGTCGGGCGACATCAGGTACACGCCCGCGTTCTCCTGACCGCCGACGTCGCGGCTGACGACGACGAACGAGTCATCCGGGGCGATCGCCACCGGCTCGGTGCGATCCTCGCCGCCGGTCAGCTGGACCGCGAGCTTCATCGGACCGTCCTGCCGCCAGATCTGCGCCGTCCCGGTGATCCGCGTCGCGTAGATCTGCCGGTCGCCCTTCGACGTGATGAGCCCACCGCCCGCGCCGCGCACGTCGAGCATCGCCTGGATCTTGTGCGACATCCGCTCGTCGAGCGGCGCGGCCGCGTACTTCGCGAGATCCTGCGGCGACAGGCTGTCCGCGCCGAGCCCCGCGTAGCCGGAGGCTTTGAGCTCCGGTCTGGGCGGCGGTGCCTGCTTCGGCGTGTCTGCGAGCGCGGCGGTCGCGACGAAACAGAAAGGGAGCGTGATCCAGCGTGTCATGGACGGGGAAATTAGCCCCGTTCCCCCGAACGCTACCAGGGGATTCGGCTAGGTCGGGTCGATCACGAAGTCGTCGTGGGGAATCGGCTGCGCCGGCTTGTTCGGGCCCAGCTGGATCAGCGCTGCGTCGAGCTCGACCAGGTGCGCCGCGGTCAGCTGCAGCACGTGCTCGTTCGGTTGATACAGGGTGCCGTAGGGGTAAACGACCTTGGGCGTGGCCGACATCTCGACGTGCGCGCCGAGCACGTGCGCGATCGGGCGCGCCTGGGCGAACTGGGCGAGCCGGTGGATGCTCGCGCGGTAGGTCGTCCAGTCGGGAATGAACAACAGGCCCGGATAGAGCGAGTCACCGGTCAGGAGCAGGCCGGTCTGGCGATCGTAGATCGCGATATGCGTGAGCTCGTGGCCCGGAATCGCGATCACGTCGAGCGCACGACCGCCGAGCTCGTAGTGGCCCAACGTCTCGGGCCAGGTGGTGATCGCGAACGCCGCCTGCTGGCCCGCGACCGTGTTCGCGACCACCGTCATGCCGGGCTGGCCTGCGAACTTGCCGTCGGAGGCGATGTGATCGCCGTGGGCGTGCGAGTGCGCCGCGAGCAGCGGCTTGGTCCCGATCAGGCCCTTGATCGTGTCGCGCAGCGTCTGCGTGTTCGTCGCGCCGGTGTCGAACGACAGCGCCGATTGCGACCCGATCAGCAGGTACACGAACGGCGCCTCGAACGTGCGGCACTTGTTCTGGCGAATGATGTAGGTCGTCGCGTTGTACGGGTGGACCTGGACCTCGGGATCGGCGTTCTGCGTGCAGTCCGCCGAGCCGTGCATCCAGCTGACCGTGAGCGAGCCCGGCACCAGGCCGCCCACCCCGGCATCGCCCTCGCCGGGGATCGCTGCATCGCCCGCGCGCGGCGCGTCCGGTGTGACGCCGCTCGGGGTCATGCCGGTGCAGCCGGTGAGGCCGAGGGTCGCGAGCCAGGCGGCAGCCATACACGCACCGGCAACGGAGGCAACGGAGGGAGCGAGGCGCTCGAGCATGCGGCATCATACGCGCCCGCCCCGCGCAGATGTGGGTAACCCACTGACATGGCGACGCCGGCGGGCGCCCCGCTGTCAGCAGGTTGTCAGAGCCACCTCCCGCAGGAGCACGCCGAGCGCTGGCCGGCGCCGGAGCGGCCCGCGCAGCCAGGGCTGCCGTCCACGGGGGTCGACGCGTCGCGCGGAATCGGTCGGCGCAGCCACCACCGCCCATCGATCGGGGCCGTCGGGGCCGCGCGATCGTTTCGCGGGGCGGGTCATCGCCGCGCTTCGTTCGGCTCGATCAACGTGTCACGCGCGCGCGGTGTGATCTTCGTGGGCATACCCACGCTTGCTACGGAGCGTGGGGTCGTTCGTTAACCTGGCCTATCGAGTACGCGACTTGGCGATGTGATCTTCGTATCTACCGCTACCGAGCGATCGTCGACGGCACTAACCACGAAAACAGCAATCCATTTTCATGGCAGACAGGACTCTCGACCAACGTATATACGACAACCATGTCGAAGGTCCCTGGGTCGTATCTTTGCTTCGCGCTGGCGCTCACCATCGCATCCGCCGTTCCGGCCTGCGGCACCGCGGGCGCGCCCGACGGGGCCGCGACCGACGACGCAGACTTTCAACGCGCCCAGACCCTGGCTGCGTCGACGTTCACCAAGACGCGCTATCCGATCGTCCTCGCGCACGGCCTGTCGGGGTTCCGCCAGCTGTTCGGAGTGGTCGACTACTTCTTCGGCATCCCGAGCGACCTGACGTCCGGCGGCGCCCAGGTGTTCGTCACCCAGGTCACCGCGTTCGCCGATCCGGTCCAGCGCGGTGAGCAGCTGCTGCAGCAGATCGAGTTCATCGCCGCGTCGACCGGCGCGGGCAAGGTGAACCTGATCGGCCACTCGGAGGGCGGGCTCGACGCTCGCTACGTGCTGGCGGTCCGCCCCGACCTGATCGCCTCGCTCACCACGGTCGCGACGCCGCACCTCGGCGCCGACCTCGCCGACTTCCTCGTCGACAACCTCGCGCCCGGCGGCTTCAACGAGACCGTCCTGGCCGCGTTCGCGAACAGCCTCGGCACCGTGATCGATCTGCTCACCGGCGTCCCCGAGCCGCAGGACTCGATCGCCGCGCTGCACGCGCTGTCGTCGGCCGGCGCGGCGACGTTCAACCAGCGCTTCCCCGGCGGCCTCGCCGCCACCCGCTGCGGCGCCACCCCGACCACGGCGCACGGCATCCCGCTGTTCTCGTGGGCCGGCTCGAGCTCGCTCACCAACCTCTTCGACCTCTCCGATCCGGCGCTGGGCCTCGCCTCGCTGTTCTACTCGGAGGACTCGGACGGCCTGGTCGGGCGCTGCAGCGGCCACTTCGGCAAGGTCATCCGCGACAACTTCTCGATGAACCACCTCGACGAGGTCAACCAGCTGTTCGGCCTGACCTCGATCTTCGAGACCAGCCCGGTCTCGGTGTTCCGCTCGCACGCCAACCGGCTCAAGAACGCGGGCCTGTGATTCCGTGAGCCGCCGGACCCGACCCGAATCGATCGATTCCGGTCCGCGGCGGAGCAAGGATCGGAATCACCCTACGGGGAGGGTTCCCCTTGCGGGGACCCGACCCGAATCGATCGATTCCGGTCCGCGGCGGAGCAGCGATCGCCATCGCCTGGGCAAGTCTCGCGCGCGGATGCTCGCGATCGCCGGCGGCGCCGCCGTCCTGGCCCTGGTGGCCCTGGTGACCATGACGGCCTGGCCCACGTCGCGCACGCCGGCCCCCCCGCCGGCCGAACGTGTGGCCGGCCCGCGTGCCGCCGGCAACGTCGCCAGCACCGCCGCTGGTGCCCTGGGGCCGCCGGTCCTCGCGAATTCCGACGGGGTACCACCGGCGACCCTCCCCGGCTCGCTCGAGGGCACCGACGCCGACGGGGCCGTCGCGGCCGATGCCACCGGTCACCTCATCATCACCATCGAGCTTCGCCGGCTGTTCGATCACTTCCTCGCCGCGTCCGGCGAGGAGCCGATCGCCTCGATGCGCGGGCGGATCATCGCCGTGCTGCGCGCCCGGCTGCCGGCCGTCGCCGCGGCCGAGGCCATCGCCATCCTCGATCGCTACCTGGCGTATCGCGATGCCGCGCGGGCCCTCGTCCCGCGGTCGCCCGATCCGGTGGCCGGGCTCGATCAGGTCCACGACCTGCGCGCCAGGTTGTTCTCGCCCGCGGTCGTCCAGGCGTTCTTCGCCGACGAGGAAGCCACCACGTACGCCGCGCTCGCCCGCCGCGGCGTCCTCGCCGACACCACGCTGCCGGACGCCGAGCGCGAGCGCCGCCTGGCTGAGCTCGACGCGCGGATCCCGGCGGCCGTGCGCGAGGCCCGCGTCGCGGCGACCGCGCCGCTCGACGAGCTGAACCGCGAGGCCACGCTGCGCGCCGCCGGCGCCTCCGATCAGCAGATCGCCGCCGCGCGGACCGCCGCGCTCGGCGCTGGCGCCGCCGACCGCCTCGCCGAGCTCGATCGTGCCCACGCCGCGTGGGACGCCCGGCTCGCGCTGTTCCGCGCCGCGCGCGCCGCCGTGCTCGCCGACCCGCGGCTCGACGACGCGGAGCGCCGCCGCCGGGTCGCCGACCTGCTCGCGCGATCGTTCAGCCCGGCCGAGCAGATCCGCGTCGAGACGCTCGATCGCCTGTCGTCGGGATCCGCCGCGCACTGAGCGCGCACCCGCGCGCTTGCGATCGAGCCCCGTGTAATCGGCCGTAACCCGCTGTCATGGTCTGGCGCGCAAGGGGCGCCTACCGTTCTCTGGCACGCAGCGCCTCGGGGAGCGCGGCCGGAGGGCCGGCCTCGCGGCGCGCAAGGAGCTTGTCTGCGCGTCTGCGGACAAGCCCCTTGTTCGTTCGATTCCACTGAAAAAAGGACCTGATCATCATGCGCAAAGCCACCGGGAGCCTCAGCACGTCGATCCTGACCACCGCCCACCCGCTGTCGACCACGGTCGAGCACCCGCTCGCCACCGCGGCGACCGCCGACGACAACGACAAGGCATGGAGCCTGATGTACAAGGCGATCATCGACGGGATCGGCGCCGACCCCAAGAACTTCCAGCTCGTCTACCCGTTCACGACCTGGGACTGGCCGATCGTCTCGCTCGGCTACACCTCCGCGGCCCAGTGGGACTTCACGTCCTCCGTCCCGCAGTGGAGCGCCACCGGAAACTACGATTCGGCCGGGACGGCCTTCAACGACAGCTACGGGCAGATGCTCAATGTCGTCAAGGCCGACACCAAGGACCCCAAGCTCGAGGCCGACATCGCGACCGCGCGCAACGTGCTGACGCTCGCGACCAACAACTACGATACGATCTACGCGCAGGCGCGGATCGCCTACGAGGCCGAGACCGGCAAGTCCAACAATCCGCCGTTCACGGAGTGGCTCGGATCGTTCAGCGGGCGGAGCTGGGCGGTACGCCTGGATTCGGCGTTCAAGGAGGTCGAGTCGTCGCAGCGGGTCCTGAACCAGCTCCTCGCCGAGACCACCACGCCCGGCCTCAAGGAGGCCCAGGAGCGGCTGCTCAACAAGGACTACTACACGAAGTACCAGGATCCAGGGCTGGGCACGTTTCCCGCGGTCCCCGGTTACTCGATCGGGATGGACGCGACCACGTGGCTGAACAAGGTGAAGGCCGGCACCGGGGGCAGCAGCGGGACGGTGTCGTTCTCGAACGGCCAGAGCCGGTACGACTACAAGGACACCTGGGCCAAGGGCTCTACCTCGGTCGGCAACTTCTTCTGGTCGGTCAACGTCGGTGGGTCATGGAAGCGCATCGACGAGTTCGCGTCGGATGCCTCGCTCGAGGTCACCGTCAGCTTCAAGGCGTGGGACCAGATCAGCATCTCCGCGGGCCGCTGGTACAACGGCGCGTTCGTGTCCTCGGTGGAGGAGGGCCCGTTCATCCGCGGCTATTCGCCGCGCGGCGGCAACGGCACCAAGGCCGTGTGGGGCGACGGCGGGATCATGTCCGTCCAGAAGGTTGGCATGGTGGTCTGCTACAAGCCGAGCTTCGACATCAAGGTGAGCTCGTCGTCGTTCAAGAGCTTCCTCGAGACGTGGAAGGTCTCCGCCGGCGTGCGCATCGGCCCGTTCGAGCTCAGCGGCGGCGGCGGCAGCACGTCGTCCGGCTGGCAGGCCAACTCCGCGACCAACACGTTCAGCGGGACGTCGACCGCGGAGACGGCGTTGATCATGGGCGTCAACGTGCAGCTCATCAACCCCGCGTGAGGAGGCCACCATGCTGATCGTCTGCACCAAGGATCCCATCATCGTCCGGACCGCCCAGGATCCGCGCTCCGGCGCGGACCAGTGGGGGACGCTGGTCATCATCAATCCGCGGTTCAACCAGGCCCAGGCCACCGACGCGATCGCCGACGCCCTGCGCGGGCGCAACGAGCCGGTGTGCTTCTCGGCGCATGGCAACGACGACGAGATCGGCGACGCCGGCACCGGGGTCCGCGACTGGGGATGGAGCCGCACTCAGCTGGCGCTCATCCTCCAGAACGCCTGTCCGGGCCTCGGCGGGCCCATCCTCATCCACGCGTGCGCCGAGAACGTCTCGAACTTCAGCGCGGGGCTGGTCGTAGCGCTCGAGGCCATCCGCGCGCTGGCTGGGGTCTGGATCTACGGGTACCAGCGCGCGGTGCCGTCGGACGCCGGCTTCCCCAACCCGGCCACCCTGGACCGCAACCGCGAGCTCTACGGCACGCGGGTGAGCTACCGGCCCGACGGCGCCACCGCGCAGGACGCCACCGCGCAGGACACCACACATGCGCCAACCGGGAGCTATCGGGCCTCGTTTCCGAGCGGCTACACGGTGGAGGTCCCCCAGGGCTTCGACCCCGACGAGGTGCGCCGGCTCCTCGGGCTCATGGCCGAGAGCCCGCTCCGCTAGCGCGCGCGCGACGGCGATCGGCGAAGCTTCGACGATCGCGCCAGATTTGTTAGAGTGAACGGCGCGATGGCAAACAAGCTCAAGGTTGGCGTGCTCGGCGCGACCGGCATGGTCGGGCAGCGGTTCGTCGCGCTGCTCGACGCGCACCCGTGGTTTGACGTCACTGCGGTCGCGGCGAGCGCGGCCTCGGCCGGCAAGTCATACGCCGACGCAGTCGCCGGGCGCTGGACGCTGCCGACCCCGATCCCGGGCGCCACGGCCAAGCTCACCGTCGGCAACGCGGCGGATATCGCCGCCATCGCCGATCAGGTCGACTTCGTGTTCTGCGCGGTCGACATGGCCAAGGACGCGACCGCCAAGCTCGAAGAAGACTACGCGCGCGCCGAGACCCCCGTGATCTCGAACAACTCGGCGCATCGCTGGACGCCCGACGTGCCGATGATGATCCCCGAGATCAACGCCGACCACGCCAGGATCATCGAGGCGCAGCGCCGGCGGCT
>Ga0137437_1000112_pt1 | contig 20671 bp, 17 predicted proteins | sample EasRivERMGT138_2_FD_102332 | JGI IMG/M metagenome (GOLD analysis project Ga0137437, IMG submission 102332) | Soil microbial communities from meander-bound floodplain in the East River, Colorado, USA - East River MetaG ERMGT138_2 | ecosystem: Environmental > Terrestrial > Soil > Floodplain ...
CAGCTTGAATGTGCGAAACTGCATCGACGGGTGCGCGTTGGTGCGGAAATAAATGTCGTGACGATCCACCAACAATACTCCGTCGAACCAATACTGAATCACCCCATTCGGCTGGCCTTTGCCACCGCTGATAGTGTTCATTTGCCAATAGTTCTCGACGTGGTGCCAACTGCTCTTGGTGGCATCGGTCATCACCAGCGTACCGCTCGCCGGTTGAATGAACTTGTAGTTGGTGTATTGCCCACCGCCGTAGTCGAACGCATCCCACGAGATGCTGCCCCCGGCGTTGCTCACCTCGGGCCGGCCGTTATAGCCACCAATGGATCGCTGCTCGGTCACGTTGGTCAGATCAACGAACAGGTTGTTCGGATCGATATTGAGAGCATCCTGCAATGCCAGGTTCACGATGCTCCCACCTCGCCCAGGCTGATAGACCATTTCATCATAGGTTGTCAGGTGGGTCCGGGACGGTCCAATCCAGGGATCATCCTCCGTTGTCAGGAATCCGGACATGTGGGGGTGGTGTGGTTGTCCTGATCCGACCCAATTGGAGCTCATCTTCACCCAGTACGACACATACACAGAGCTGCTGGGGGTGAAGGTGATCCGCGACGTCCCCTGGGGGGCCGTGGATCCGACCGTCCAGTGCCACTGCAGGGCGTGCGTGCCGCTACTCCCCGGCCTCGCGTCGGTCGCCGTGACCACGGTTGTGGCATCGAACCAACCTCGGCTATCGAGATTGCCGTTTTCGAAGCCCTCCGAGACCAGTACCGTCCCCGCTACTGGCTCAGCAGGACCGTTGACCCGGTTACATGACAGAATCGCCGTGGCGGCCGCGACGACCGACAGCGAGCCTCTCATGAGCGCGAAGCGATGCGACAGCTTGTGCTTGAAGTGCATCGTCAGGCTCCGCCGTTGTCCAAAGAAAACCGGGCCACCGCATCGACTCGCGGTAGCCCCGTAGTTCTGCGTGGCCGCCTTCGGCGGCTTTGCTCTGAGCAGCGTTTTTCCTGAAGAACCAGGCGCAACATGTCTGCGGGGTTCTCGCACGGTCCGTGACCCGCCGCACGCTATGGTAAGGTGCAAGGTGCGACGCTCTAACGTAAGGTGGCCTTACGTATTGACTTGACTCCTCTGGCGCACCGCTTCCCGCAGCACGTCCTCGAGTGCCCGCGCGCTGCTCTCCCACGAGTATCGGTCTTGCACGAAGGCCCGCCCGCTGCTGGCCAGCCGCTGCGCGGTGACCGGATCCTCGATCAGCTGCACGACCTTGGCAGCGAACTCCGCTGGCTCATCGCCGACCAGGAGATCCTGATTCTCCCGTAATTCGAGACCGTCCAGGCTCCGCCGGGTGGCGACCACCGGCTTCTGCATGGCCAGCGCCGCCAGGAGTTTGTTCTTGACGCCGCTACCGTAGCGGAGCGGACAGACGAAGATGCCCGCCTTCTCCAGGTACGGGCGCACATCGGGCACGCCGCCGGTTACGTGCACACCGGGTTGTTCGCGCAGTCGCGACACTCTTTCGGTGGGGTCCTTGCCAACCACCCAGAATTCCACCTCCGGTCGGCGCTGCCGAATCAGGGGAAGGATGTTCTCGGCAAAATGTATCGCGGCATCCTCGTTGGGGGGGTAGTCCATCACCCCCGTGAAGATCACCTGGCGCATGTCCCCATCAGTCTGGGTCGGACTGAAGAACGCAGTGTCAACCCCGTTGCCGATCGTAAGTGTTCTGGCCGCGGGAGCGACGGACTTCAGGTACTCCTCGTCCACCGGTGAATTGGTGATGATGGTGCTGAACACTCGGCTCAAGGACCGCTCCCACGAGGCCATGCTCCGGGCCGCGAGATACAGCTTCAGCTTGCGCAGCCAGTTTCGCTCGATTCGCATCGCGCGGTCAAGCAGGAGGGTCAGGCAATCGTGGAGATCGATGATCGCGGGGCACTCGAGCCCCGCGTCCATCATGTATTGCGCCACCGGCAACGTATCCACGTAGAACACATCAAACCCGCCCTCGAGGAAGACCTTGCGAACGTACCGGCACTGCTCGGCGTGGTAGCGCGCGTTGCGATAACGGGTAGAAAAATGGACTTCCTGCCGCAGACGATGCACCTGCGTGCCCCACCAGCTTGGTGCCGGTGGTTCTGGCAGAACGAGGATCCGCTCGAATACGCCGGCAGCAGTGGGATCATCCCGCAAGGCCAGGTAGCGCTCCTGACTTCGGCACGGGGTCAGCAGCGTGATCCGATGCTGGCGGGCGAGATTTCGGCACAGGTTGAACAGCCGGGGAGACCCCGGCATGTTGTTCGTCGCCGGGACGTCCAGCGTTAAGACCAGGATTTTCATGCTATCGCGCGCAGGGCTGGGCGCGTGTGCGCCCGCCCGCGTCTACCAACAAATGCCCTCGTAACGAGCAGCGGTCGGTACGTGCTTGCCAAGTCGGGCCAGGTCGATGACCACCTGATCAGCACGCAACGCCTGAACAGCCTGAGCAAACTCGGGAGACTGGTAGCCAACCACGATGACGTCCGCTCCGGTGGCAAGATCGTCGATATCCTCCACGAGCAGGCATGACAGGTGCGGGATGTGTTCATCGATGAAGCGGCGATTGGCACCAATCAGGCGACTCACGGAGACGTTGCGGTCATAGATCCGGACGTGGTATCCCTTGCCCAACAGGGTTTCGATCAGGCTCACCAGCGGGCTTTCTCGCAAATCGTCGGTATCGGGCTTGAAGGCCATGCCCAGGAATCCAATGCGCTTCTTTCCCAGGCTCGTGATCATCTGGAGCCCCATCTGGATCTGGACGGCATTGCTCTGGAGGATCGCGTTGAGCACGGGGCTGTCGAGGTCCAGCCGCTTTCCTTGATAAGCCAACGCCCGGAGATCCTTTGGGAGACAGGATCCGCCAAATGCAAAACCCGGCTTGAGATAGGCGGCTGACAAATTGAGCTTCTTGTCCTGGCAGAATACGTCCATCACTTCGTGGCTGTCCACGCCCAGCCGTTTGGACAGATTGCCGATCTCATTCGCAAAACTCACTTTGAGGGCATGGAAGGCGTTGTCACAGTACTTGACCATTTCCGCGACTCGAATCGACGTACGAATGACGGGGGCGCTGATGCCTGAATACAATTGCAGCAGATCCTCGCCACTGCCGGGACGATGTTCCCCGACCACGATCTTGGGAGGATTGTAGAAGTCGTGCACGGAGCTTCCCTCCCGCAGAAACTCCGGGTTGTAGCATACGTCGAAGCCACGGCCAAGCTGCTTGCCGGAATGGGACTCGAGGATTGGAATCAGCAAGTCCTCAGTGGTCCCAGGAAGCATCGTGCTGCGAAGCACCACCAGGTGATGCGAGGGCTTGTCGCGCAACGCCGACCCGATCTCCTCACACACCCGCTTCATGTAGGTGAGATCCAGGTTGCCATTTACCTGACTCGGCGTCCCCACACAAACAAAAGAGACCGAGGTAGCCCGAATGGCGTCGGCCGCTGAGGTGGTGGCCGACAGCCGCTTCTTCGTGTGCCCCTCGGCAAAGAGCTCCGGTAGTCTCGCCTCGATGATCGGTGGAGTCCCACCATTCACGGCGTCGACCTTATCGGGATTGATGTCCACACCCACGACCGTGTGCCCCTCGGCTGCAAGGCACCCCGCGCAGACAGTCCCCACGTATCCCAGGCCTAAGACGCTTATTTCCATTGTGCCCTTCTCATCGGGTGGAGCAGTGGCGGTCGCAACCGTAGCCGTGTCCATTGCGTGCTCGCACCGCAAGGTTGAAGCCACCTGCGAGCTATCGTAAAACTGCTGTTTGCATAGAGTTACCGTGCTGATTCGACCGGCACAGACCGAAATCTCGCTGGGCTGTAGCAGTTGTGCCACAGACGTCGGAGGGATGAGTGTCGCAACTATGACCCACGCCGCTCGTAAGCCTCGAGCAGGCTGATCAGCTTGGCTTGCTCCCCCCGTGTGACCAACGAATGCGTCGGTGCGGTGAAGAGCGTCCGCGTGAGTTCTTCAGCACCGGGCCAGCGCGACGTCGCCTCATCGACCCATGGACGCACCGGCGGGAGCGCCGGGAGCACGGACGGGTAGCTCGGCGCGAGCCCAAGTCGGATCGCCTCCATCGGCCGCTCAAACCCCCCGAGGCCGTCTGCGAGGCGCAGCGGCAACCGCAGGTACCCAGGCGTGGCGCCCGGAATGGGCCGGACCGCCCTGACCCGAGAACCCGAACCGACCGCGTCGAGTATGGCGGCGGCCGCGATGCGACGAGTCCCGCCCTCGCGCTCGGCCGCGTCTCGGCTCGCCGCGATGCAGGCCGCGGCTGTTCCCGTCATGGGCCGTGGCGGCGTTGGATCTCTGTACACGGTCTCGCCGAGCCTGAGCCACGGGAGGGCGCGCGGTATCCCGTACCACGCTGGGCGACCCAACGCCCATTGCGCGACCAGGAGCCCCCGCACGCGGAGGTCAGGTACCGAGCTTCCATCTCCAACGGTCACCTCCGCCAGCGCCGGTTGCAGGCCGTCCCAGGGTGACTGGTCGCGGAAGAGCAGAGCCCCACCGCTGCCCCCGGTCCATCCCTTTCCCCTGCCGAAACTCAGCACGCTGACCGGTCCGAGACTTCCCAGCGGCCGCCCCTTCCAGCTCGCGTGGGCTCCCTGGGCGGCATCCTCAACGGGGAGGGCACCATGTCGGGCGAGCAAGTTCGCAATGGCCTCCCAGTCGACCGGAAAGCCGTACAGCGGGCTGATGATGACAATCCGGGTGCCACGCGCCAATACGCGTTCGAGGGATCCCATGTCCGGACCGAGCGTGCTCGGGTCAACGTCGTAGAACCTGAGCCGACCGCGCGTGGCAACGGCGGCCGTCGCGACGTCAAAGCAGCTAAACGCCGGCAGGGCAATGGCGCTGTCTCGCACCGTGCGCAGCGCCACCTGAAGCGCCACCTGCAATGCGTCCGTCCCACTGCCATAGAGGACTGCTCGTTCGGATCCGAACTCTTGCTCCAACAGCCGACTAAGCGCGACGAGGTCGGCAGCACCTCCTCCAGGTCCGCGCAGGATTGCACGCCGCAACACCGCGAAGCTGATTGGCGAATATGCCGGGAGCTGCCACCGAACGATCACGGGCTCTTTAGAAAGGAGAGCATGAGCCAACAGCCGACGCCAATCCACCCCCCGAGGTTGATAACGCGAAGGCTTAGATAGTAGGCGGGACGCTTCCTCGCCATGAACCAAAAGAACAGCTCCTGACCGAGGAACACGACGAGCAGTAGGTACGTCACTTTGGTGCGACGGCGGAGTTGATCGTCAAATCGAGGGTACGCCTGGCCCACCGTTGCGAAGGCGGTATTGATTGTGGCGACCTGACGAGACACGTCCGGCGCGGGCCCGAGATCGAGCGTTTCTACCACTCCGTGCTGCCCATCGCTCAGCGCGATCCGGTTCCGGTCACGTACGAGCTCGTACGTCCCGGTTCGTGTCGGAACCTCAACTGTCCAGTCATCCGCACCATTCCAGGACGCGCGCGGAAGGGCGACGGCCCGGGGTGAGTCCCGCAAACCGGCCTCAAGCGACCAGACGACAATCGACCAGGCATCTCTGGCAGGCTGCTCAATGACGAAGGCCGGGGCCGGCTTCGGGAGTCCGTCGACGACGTGCCATCCGGCAAGGGGTGACATACTCCCCTGAAACTCCCGAATCGTTGCGCCCGGCGAGCTCAAGACGAAGGTCTTCAATCGGAGCGAACGCTGCCGGCTTTCCAATATGTAGGAACCAGGCGTCGTGTCCTTGCGCAGGTTCACGTTGGAAGCCGTAGTCCACGCCGTGATCGTCTTGAGGGTGTCGTCACCGGTAACGTGATCGACAACGAGCCACACATCGGGTTTGATGTGCACCACCTGACGGCGCGCGCGATAGTTCCCAGGCCCACTCCGCTCCAAGTCAACGACTCCCAGGCGCTGCGACCAGCCGGACGAGCGGAGAATCGTGTTTCTGGAACTCTCGGGGCTTTCGCCGATAAGATGGGGCGCGTTCGCACCGGCCCAGGATTCGGCATCCGATCGCCCAGCCATGGTGTAGGGCCAGTAGCCTACGTTCGTCCACCAAGGCTGCCCGCCGGCCCACATCAGCACGCTCATCTCATCCGCGTTCTTGTGTGCGTGTCCCGGGAAGTACGACCAGGTCACGACGGTTTGACGCAGGTTTCTCGGGTCGGCCCCCCCCCTCCCCGACTGCCCCAGGCCTTCCCACCAGATGGCGTACCCAGCACCGGGATAGAGATTGAGAGAGCGCCCGGGAATCGAGCGCGGCGCATGATGCAGAGCTCCGATCCGATCCCCATCGAGGGCGCCTATCAGCGGACCCAGGTCGTCCGTCACTCCGTCGGTGTCGCCAAAACTGGGCAAGGACCCGTCAGGACGGCGCAGCGCAGCAAGCACGTTCTGAGCTCGCGCGTATTTTCGCCGCCACTCCTCCGGGATTGGCTGCTGGAGCAAGGTCAGATATCGGCAGGCCATCGCGATCAGTTCCACGCCGAGCCTCTGGTAGCCCGCCGAGTGTTCCAGCACAACCCCATCTTCATCGACATAGAAGGGCACCTGATCGCGCAGTCGCTGGAGCGCCAGTTCACCGTATCGCTGCGCGTCGGGAAGCATGGGAAAAGCAACGGCAACATGAAGCAGGGCCAGGTTCTGCATTACGCCGTGGTTTGTGGCAAACGTGAAGAGGCTCGGCTTGGCGAGCAACTCGGCATGACGCTCGACTTGTTGCAGGATCGCCTTCCCGATCGCCGGCTCATAGCGGGGGTGGTGCCGATACAGCCGCCAGAGCTCGGTCAGAACGCCAATCCGGGCAGCAATGGCATGGTCGTTCCAGAGTAGCCCCCGTGGTAGCCAGGCGTCGCGCTCGAATTCTCCGAATTCCACAACCATGTCCCGCGCGGCAGCGAGGAACTCATCGCGTCCGGTGACATCGTACGCATCGAGCAATGCTCGCGGGAGCGCAAGACCCGCCACCGGCAGCCTCCACGCGGGAGGAACGTTTTCCAAGTCACGGGAATCGAACGGCAGGCTGATTCGTGTATTGGGATAGTCAGGGAAGGCGGCCGTCCCTCTGACCAGGCCTTCCGCGACCCGCACCACTTCCTGCGTGTCGCTCGGGCCGACGTTCATGTACACGGTGCGTGAGGACACGGGCTGGACGAAGCGAAACTCCTTCAATTCGCTCAACACTGAGTCCGCCGGCGCCTGGCGGGCCTGCTGCACGACCTCGGCTGTGATGTCCACCGGGCGAACATGGTAACGGAGCACAACGGGAGCCCAGACGGATAGAACGACTATTGCCGGAATACCAACACATGCCGTGACCGCAATCCACGCCCGATGTCCGGGCTTAAGCATCGCTCATGACCGCCGGTGGATCGCTGTCGGCACCCGTGCCCATCACGGGATCAGCCGTACGACGCGCGGCCCGATCACGTTGGCGATCGGGAGTGGCAGGCGCTTCCACACCCGCGGACCCCAGGCGAAGGCGCGGTCGTGTGGCGAAGGCGTCGCCGCCCGTTGTCCTGCTGCGTGTTGATACCACCACAGCGGCACGTCACGTCCACCCCATTGCTGTTTGAACCGATGAGTGCCGCTACCCGGCGTGCACCGACCGAAGTTGAACGCTCCAACGCCTTGCTCGGCTGCCCGCTCCATGAACGCCCAATAGAGCAGCATGTTCGGAGCGATGGCGTTGTACTCCGCAAGCGATGCCGCCCAGGTCATCTCGAACTCGCCGTTCCAGCGAAACCCGCATCCAGCGGCGACAGGGTAGGCGCCGGCGTACGCGCATCCAAACCACACCTGCGTCGGGAAGGTCTCGACCAGTGCTTCGAACAGGCGGCGGGACTGCGTCGGCGTGCCGAGGTCACGCATATGGCGTGAAAACACCGTGAAGAATGGACCGACCTGATCGGGGCCGAACCGCACGACGATCCCTTCCTTCTGCGGCCGCCGGACCTGGCTGCGGACTTTGGCCCGGAGAGTGTCCCACACCTGGCCAGCGTTACCGGGCGTGAGGTCGCGCACCACGGTGATCTTGCGCTGGGACACCGGCAACTCCACCGGCAATGGCGTGCGACTGCGCATTTCCAGCAGCTCGATGCCGCCGCTCCGAGTGAGCTCGACGGCGCGCGCCACCAGCGCCTGGACCGCCCGGTCACTGCCGATCGCACCACCGTAGTTCAGGAACGGCATCGAGACGAGGTAGGAGCCAAACAGTCGGCTCGACACCCGCACGAGTGGCAGCACCCCTTCGATTCTGCCGTCCGGAGCCCGCGCGGCCAGGTAAATGCACTCGTGGCCGAGCACGCGCTCGATGACCGCCTTCCATCCCCAGAGGTGGCACTGGGTCCCCGTGTCGGCGAAGCGGACGAACGTGTCCCACTCCGCCGGCGAATCCACCAACCGCTCGACGGTGAGAGTCGGAGATGTCATGCGGGCACCTCCGCCGCACGCGGCAGGAAGCGACTCAGGGTACCTGCCCCGCGCACTGAATTGAATCGAAACTCGGCGAGCAGCCGCTCGAGCCGCGGGACGGTGCGCGTCAGTCCACCGTAGTGGCGCGTGCGGGCAGACCATGACACGTCGATGCGTGGCTGCGCTGGATCAACCTCCCAGGGATGCACATAAAACGTCCCAGGTATGTCGCGCCGCGCGCTGTCACGGAACGCCGCGCGGGTAAGCCCGTAAGGCAGCAGCCGGAAGTACGCACCGCCGGCTGCCGGGACGTTGATCCCCACGCGACGTAGCGTCGTTGGCGGGATTTCCAGCAACGTTCCCGCCTGGGACTTGAGCACGTGTGGGTCGCGCGCGCCGCCGGGGTAGCCGTAGCCCGGACGCGTAATGGGAAACAGGCTCGAGTCGTACCGATAGCCCTCCTCGATCAGGACGTCCCACGCCCATTCACGACCCCGCACGATCGAGAAGCTCGGGGCGCGGAAGCCGAGCACCGGCTCACCAACGATGGCTTCCAGCACACACTTGGTCCGCCGCACCGACTGGCGGAACTGCTCCGGGCTCTGCTCGGTGACGCGGCGATGATCCCACCCGTGTGACGCCACTTCGTGGTCGGCGGCGCCGATGGCCTTGATGAGGGCCGGGTGTCGCTCGGCAACCCACCCCAGGACAAAAAATGTCGCCCGTGCGTCATGGCGTTCGAGCAGTGCGAGCAAGCTATCGAGCCCCCGAGCCACTCTGCTCTCGAAGCGATCCCAATCGGCTCGAGACACGTAGGGCTCAAACGCCGACACCTGGAAGTACTCTTCGACGTCGACCGTGAAGTGATGTTCGATGTGAGCCTTCACGTCGTGAGCTCCGGTTGAGTCAGCGGCGCCGCGCTGTGGGAGGACCGTGCGCGCTCCGCGCGACCGGCCACCGCCTGAACGAGCTCGCGGACGCAGCGATCGATCCGCGAATAGCACCGCTCGAACACTTCTTTCGGCTGCTCCACAGGATCCTGAATCGTCCTGGTCTCGATGCGTTCCGGATCGAGGTCCCCGAGGATGAGCACATCGCGATCGGCACGGCCGAATAGGTCACGCAGCACGCGCGCCTGAGGCTTGTCCATGACAACGATGAGGTCGGCGGCAGACACGCGGGACGGCACCAGCATCGTCGCGAGATGTCTTGAGAGATCTACACCGTGCGCCGTCGCCACTTCCACGGCCACCGGCGGACACGGTCGACCCCACCCCACAAAGCCGGCGGACTCGATGCGGATCGCGCCATGCGCGGGCCGCGTGAGCTCGTGTTCCAGCCGCGCCGCAACATAGGGGCTCCGACAGATGTTGCCGTAGCACACGACCAGCACGAATCGCGGGGGCGGACAGCCGCGCAGGCGGCTCAACGCTTTGCGCCGCCGGAGCGGGTGCAGCAGCCGCCCGGGCAGACGCCGGAGCGATTGTGCAAAGCTCCCCAATCCCCAGCTCGCGGTCACGGACAATTCCTCGACGTGCTAGCCAGCAACCTTCGCCGCACGAATCCCTAGGGACGGAACGAGCTCCCGGCTACTGTGGTGACTGACACCGGCCGACTGGCCCGCAGAGGTGGCGGACGCCGCAGCGAGCCAATGCCAGGTTCGTCCCAGCCCTTCCTCCAACGGGATGCGCGATCGGAACCCAAGCAGTCGTTCAGCGCGATCGAGATCGGCTACGGAGTCACGGACGTCGCCTGAGCGGGCAGGGGCCGAGACATGCATCAACGTTCGGCCGCTGATGCGTCGGATCATGTTGAGCAGCTCGAGGAGGGAGGTGCGTCTCCCAGCGCCGACGTTAAACACGGAACCATTGACCGTCTCGCGAGGGGCCGACGCTGCCAGGATGTTTGCATCGACGACATTCTCTACGTAGACGAAATCGCGGGTCTGGCGGCCATCTCCGTACAGCGTCGCAGTCCCGTTGTGGAGTGCCGCCTCGAAGAATTTTGGGATCACTGCCGCGTATGCTGAGCGGGGACTCTGCCGGGGACCAAACACATTGAAGTACCGGAGCGCGACGCCCTCCGTTACGCCGGCTCGCGCGAACGACAGCACGTACTGCTCGCCGGCCAGTTTGGACGCGGCGTAAGGCGAGCGCGGCAGCAGTTCCGTAGCTTCGGCTCGGGGCGTGTCATCGGTGTCGCCGTACACCGCGCTGGAGCTCGAATAGACGATGCGCCCGACACGGGCCGCCGCGCACGCCTGGATCAAGCGCACAGTGGCGTTGACATTCGCTGCATGCGCGGCCCATGGATCGAGCAGCGACTGGGGGACGCTGACGAAGGCGGCGAGATGAAACACCACATCAATGCCGGCAACTGCTTGGCGACAGATGTCGGGATCGCAGAGATCGCCCGCCAGGAACTCGACCGCTCCGTTCAACGCGGCGAGGTTGGCGACGCTTCCGGTGCTGAGATTGTCAACGACGCGCACCGCGTGACCAAGTGCGACGAGCTTCTCAGTGAGATGCGAGCCGATGAACCCGGCGCCACCAGTGACCAGGCACCTTGACCCTTGCATTGCGAGCATGCTCTGGGGCGGTTGCAAGGCTGGAGCCGCCGCGACCAGGCTCTATGCGCTCGTGCCGAGTGTTAAGTCCCACTAGAGCAATGACATAGTTCGAGGCATCGCATCCGCGCGGATTCGGCAACGATCGTGGAGTGTGGCAGCGTTTCCACACTAGGATGTGCCGTGTGGACGCGCCTCGGCATCCTGTGCTTCGTTCCCGTACGGCTATCCCGACACGGATGTCGACCAAACTCTTTCATTAATAGGACCGGTCGCCACGTTGTCTGTGGTACTCCCGAGACAGCTGGCCTCTCAATCCGTCACAGCCCGCCGAGCTAAAGTGTTGTGGCGATTGCCATTATGCGAAGATGGGATGGTATCGGTCTTGCACGTTCTACCCACGGCTCGGCTTCCCTAACCCAGGATGGCCGCGCCATCGCACACCCTGGAGACGCGGACATGCAGCTCCCGAAGCCGAATCCCGAAGTGATTTACAGAGGCGTGGAAGACGGCGCCGTGCTCCTGTCATCCAACGACGAAGTCTATTTCGGTCTAAACACAGTGGGTCGGTACATCTGGGAACACCTGCCTCCGGTTCTCCAAACGCCGGAGGAATTATTCGTGTCTCTCAGCGCGGCCTATCCGGAAGTCCCCATCGAAACCATCCGAGCAGACGCGCGCGAGCTGCTCGCCGAGTTGCAGGCCAACGGATTGGTCTCCCCGCCGGCCGGGACGGCCTATGCCACGAGTCAATCGGACGCTGCTCAAGAAACTGATCGGGTTGCCGCTCAGCGAGTGGGCTGACTTGCTCGCGGCCCAGGCCGCGCTGCTGCGCGCCCAGCTCCTTGTGTGGACCCGGCCGCGGGGTTGGCTGCTCGCCCCGGCGCGGCCTGTTGCGGTTGAGACAGCCGGCCGTGACGTCGCACCGACCGTGCGCCGGCTCGCGCTGGCCGTGGAGCGCGCGGCCGAGCACGGGCTATTTCGGCCGAGCTGCCTGGTGCGTGCGGTGGCCGTTCACCGCATGCTCGAATCGCACGGATTTACGGGGAGTGGGATCCGTGTCGGCGTCCGCCAAGAGAGTGGACGGTTCCTGGCGCACGCATGGGTGGACTACCAGGGCCATGTGCTCGCCGACCGGGAATGGCGCGTCAAGAAGTTCGCTGACCTGGCACGGATGGGAGTGACACTGGTTTCATGAGCGGTATTCTCGGCGTCTTCAGCAAGCGCGATCAACCTCTCGACGAGAGTCTGATGCGGCGCATGCTCGGCCACATGAGCGCGCGCGGTGACGACCGCTCTCAGATGTGGCGCGGGGACGGCGCGGCACTCGCCGTCGCCCGGAATGCGTGGGAGCTGGAGGACGGGTTCAGCGGTGACGTCCTGGTCGGCGCGGACGGTGACCTCGTCATCGCAGCAGACGCTTCGCTCTACTATCGTCGGGAGCTCCGAGACAAACTCACGACCCAGGGTCAGCGCCTCGGTGGCACCACGCCCAGCCACCTGATCCTCGCCGCCTACCGGGCCTGGGGCGAGCAATGTCTGCAGCACCTCGAAGGCGACTACTCCTTCATCCTGTGGGATCGCTCCCAGCGCCGGGTGTTCTGCGCGCGCGACTTCGCGGGCTCCCGGCCGCTCTTCTATGCTGACCTCGAGCACTGCATTGTCATCGCGTCGACGCTGTCGGCCGTCGTCGCCCACCCCGGTTGCCCGGACGACCTCAACCTCGAGTTCCTCGCCGAGACGGCCGCGGCACTTTGGCCCTCGCCTCACGAAACGGTCTATCGAGCCGCAAACCTCGTCCCCGCCGGTTCTCGGCTGTCCCAATCGAACGGGCTCGCAGCCCAGGTACAGCAGTATTGGTACGCACCAGAAATCGAATCTGCATCGGGACCGCCGTTCGACGAAGCAGCGGTCGAGCTGAGCGAGCTCCTGCGTCGAGCCGTGGACGAACGGTTGGCGCCACGCGGAGTGACGTCCGTCTGGATGAGTGGCGGATTGGACTCGACGGCGGTGTTCGGAGCGGGGCAGAAAGTTCTCCAAGGTGGGCATTCCTCCCGCGTGCTGCGTCCGGTGTCAGTCAGCTTTCCCGCGGGGGACCCGGGGCGCGAAGACGAGCTGATTACGGCCATTGGGCGCCACTGGAACACGCCGGTGCATTGGTTGGACATCCAGCAGATTCCGTTCTTCGACCGGCGGGCCGGGGTTGCCAGGCGTGACGAGCCGTTCGAGCACTTCTTCGAGATGTTCAACCGCGCCCTGGCGCGGGGCAGTCGCGCGACTGGCGCGCGAGTGGCGTTGGGTGGAGGGGGCGGGGACCAGTTGTTCGCGGCAGATCTCAGCTATCTCGTGGATCTGCTGCGCACGGGACGGTGGGTGACCCTCGCCCGCGACTGGCGTGCCCTGGCTCGGGGGGGGGGCGCTCAGGAGTTTTTCCGACGGGTGATCAAGCCCACGCTGCCGCCGTTCGCGCTTCGTGCGGCCGCCCTGTTGCGCGGCGGGAGACGCGTGCACGGGTATCTGGAGCAGTGGACGCCTGTCTGGATGGACCGCCGCTGGGTGGGACCCCTCGCCGAGCGGCAGACCCTTCACACCCCACGCCGCCGGGGCGAGAGCTACTCCGCCTACCAAATGCGCTTTGGGTTGACCTGCGCTTTCTTCCCGCGCGTGAGCAGCCGGCTCGCGGCGCTGGGTCTCGAAGAAGGAGTCGAAGCGCGATCACCCCTGTTAGATCAACGACTGATTCGTTTTGCGGCGCAGCGTCCGCGGTGGGAAAGACGTTCGGGCCGCGAGACGAAGCTGCTGCTACGACGGGCGATGCGGGGCTTGCTACCCGACGAGGTTCTGGCTTCGCGGCCATTCAAGACCGGAGTCATCGTCAACGCCGTCGTCACGGCGATGCGCGAGCGCTACCCCGACGTCATGAGATGCTTGATCGACTCGCCGGTGTTGGGGGAGCTCGGGCTGATCCAGCCGGGCGCGCTGCAACGCGCGTACCGCGGATATCTGAGCCATCGGGATCCTGACGTTGCACTGGCGCTCTTTTCGACCGCGCAGGTGGAATTGTGGCTGCGAGCACGGCTGCGAACCTCCAATCCTGCCCCGCCCCGCCTGACAACCGACACCGCCGCCCTCGTTGGGGCCGTGCACTGAGTCAGCGGAGCGTACCGACGATGGCCGATGTCAGGCCGTCCTTTCGCCGGGCAAGCTGCCCGGTTTAACCCGTGCCTGAGGAGGTGAGACGATATGTACGCCAAACCGAAGCTTGAGCGCTTCGGGACCTTCCGTGAGCTGACCCTTGGATCATTGGGAGGCTTCGGGGACGGTAGGGACGTCGTTAGTGGAATTGATCCCCTGCCGCCGCCTACGACGGGTTCAAGGTAGCTCGAGCCAAGCTGGGGGGTCGCGGCAGCGGCCTCCCCAGCCGTTCCCTCACATGGGTCCGATGCCCCACTACTCCGTGTTCGGCAGGTGCCTCAGTTCCGCGATCAGGTTTCCCGAGCTCCGTACGAGTCGGGATCCTGAGCCGCGCTGGACCCTGCGCGCCATCGACACTCCCGCTGCCTTAGGTAGCGCCGAACTACTCGGCACGGACGCCGCGATTCCGAGTGCCGCCGTCTCGCTCTACAAGTTCGCGGGGGGCTACCGTCTGCAATACGCGGATACCGGGAGCTTTGACATCTCCCCCGACGGCTGTTTCATCGACTGGTCATCTCCGCCCACGTGTTCACTGCCGGCGGCACGCCTCGACGTCATCTCCCAGGTCCTGCCTCTTGCTTTGTATGCATCGGGGATGCTCTGTCTGCACGGCAGCGCGGTAGCGCTCGAGGGCGGCGCGATCGGCTTTCTCGCCCCATCGTTTTACGGCAAGTCCACGCTGGCGATGGCGATGGCGAGGGCCGGGGTGGGAGCCCGCATTCTGACCGACGACGCGTTGGCCGTCGAGCCCAGTGTCCCCGTGACTGCATGGCCGGGCGTGCACAGCGTGCGTCTGTGGGATGACGCGGCCCGACGAATCATCGGCGATCACACCGGGCTCCAGTCCGTAGGGGCCTACCAGCTGCAGCGGCGCGACGGGAACGCCTGGCCGACAGAGCCGTTCCGAGGCACGAGTGTGACGAGCAAGCAGATCCTGAGTCGGCTGCCCGAGGACAAGCTCATGCTCGATCGGACGACGCTCAAGGCGATTTACTTGTTAGCACCGGCCCAGGCCGACACGAATTCCCCCGCGGCTCGCCGCACCCTACTGCCTGCGGTTCGCGCGGCCCTGTCGCTCGTGCAACATGCGAAGCTAGGCGCGCTGCTGGGGAAGTCCGAGGCGCCCGTGCTATTCGACCGCGCCGTACGCGTGGCCGCGGCGGTGCCGGTGTATGAGCTCGCCATCGTTCGCGACCTCGATCGCATCCCGGAGGTGGTCGCGCAGCTGACGGATTGGCACGAGGTGCACATCCCCGCCGGCTCCGTCGAGGTCCCGGTACCGTGAGTACCGCGCTCGCCGCAATGCCTCCCTCCGCGCACTCGGCAGGGACCCGCGGTGCCTCCGACGCAGCCGTGCGTCTCCAGGGGCTGACAAAGGTCTTTCCGGCTCGTCGCACCTGGTCGGAAATGATTCGCCACCCCTGGAAGGGTGGCCACACTCCCGCGCTGCGCGAGGTCACCTGCGACATTCGTCGCGGCGAGTTCTTCGGATTGCTCGGGCCCAACGGCGCCGGCAAGACCACGCTCTTCAAGATCCTCGCGACGCTGATCACGCCGGACGAGGGCACGGCCACCGTCGGGGGCTTCGATATCCGTCGGGACGCACCGAGTGTTCGCCGTATCCTCACGCCCGTGATCGGCGACGAGCGCAGTCTGCAGTGGCGTCTCTCCGCCCGAGAGAACCTCAGACTATTCGCAGTCCTGTACGACGTGCCGTCGGACGTCGCGCGCGAGCGCATCAACGAGCTGCTCGACCTCGTCGGGCTGGCCGACGCCGGAGAGAAACTGGTCGGTGCGTTCTCTTCGGGAATGAAGCAGCGGCTCCTCATTGCCCGGGCGCTCATCTCGGAGCCAGCCGTGCTCCTCCTCGACGAGCCCACGCGCAGTCTCGATCCACTGTCGGCGCGCAGCTTGCGAACGTTCTTGCGAGAGGAGATCTGCGAGCGCCGGGGGTGCACGGTGCTGCTCGCGACACACAACACCGAAGAGGCGTTCGAGCTGTGTGACCGCGTGGCGATTCTCGACCGCGGCAGGCTGCTCGCCGCCGGGCCGACTGCCGAGCTCGTCCGAGACTTCGGTGATATGCGTTACCGGGTCTGGACGAAAACCCCGGAGCATCCGGTGTTCGGCGCGCTCGTCGCGGACGTCGCCTGTGGCCCGCTGGTTCAGACACCCGGTGAGGATGGATGGACGCAGATCGAGTTTGAGCTGGCAGAAGGCATGCAGCGCGCCGCTCAAGTCCTCGATCTTCTGGTCAGCCAGGGCGCGGTCATCGCCCGCTTCGAGTTGGCACCGCTGTCATTGGCGGACCTGATTCGGCGCGTCGTGGAACGCAAGGCGGTAGCGCACCGTGCGTAAAGTCCTGGCCCTGATCCGGGCGGGTTGGCTGACCCGCCTCAGCTACCGGCTTCAGGTGGTGTTCTCGGTCGGCGGCCTCCTGTTCATCATCGTGCCGCTCTACTTTATCGCCCAAGCGCTGCAGCCGGTGATGGCAGCCTCGATCGAGCACGAAGGGCGGAATTACTTCGGGTTCTTGGTCGTGGGCATGATCACCCTCTTCCTCGTCACGGCTGCGGTGACTGTCTTCGCCGAGACGCTGCAGTCGGGGATCGAGCGCGGCACGCTGGAGACGCTGCTGATGACGCCGACCCGGCTCCCGCTGCTGCTGGCAGGGATGGTCGGGTACAACTTCAGTTGGACAGGTCTCCGGAGCCTGCTCGTGCTGCTCGCCGCCTGGATCCTGGGTGTGCAGCTGGCCTGGGGTCACGGCGTTCTGGCGCTGGCGATCCTCGCCCTCATCATCCTGGCGTACATCCCGTTTGGCCTCATGATTGCCGCATTCGTCCTCGCCTTCAGGACGACGGGCCCGTGGCCGCAATTGCTGCTGACCGGCTCGGTGTTCCTGGGCGGCGTCTACTACCCCACCCATGTCATGCCGTCCTGGCTGGAGGGCGTGTCGACGTTCGTTCCGTTGACCTACGGCCTGCGTGCGCTCCGGCGGACGCTCCTCGACGGGGCGGGTTGGAATATCGTGGCCTCCGACGTTGCGATTCTCGGGGGGTTCGTCGTCGTGCTGCTCACGGCGAGCGTGGCGGCGTTCTCATTCGCGCTTCGCTACGCGCGGCGCGCCGGAACGTTGGCGCAGTACTGAGCGACGCCGACCCCATGTCACCCTCCCTGCTCTCGCGCGAAGCCCAGCTGTTGGTGCTCACGGCCGGCGGCCCCGCCAACGATCCCGAAGTGCGCAGACTGTGCAACGGCGAGCTCGACTGGCACAGGCTCCTCGGCCTGGCGCAGACGGAAAATGCCACCCTGATCGTGTGGCAGTCGCTCCGGCGCGTCGGGATCGGCGACATCCCTCCAGAAGTCGAGACGGCATGGCGGCAACTCGCCATGGTATCGGAGTTTCAATCCCTCCGACTCGAGCGGCTCCTACACGAAGCCCTGCAGGCACTTGCGACACGGGCGATCGATGTGATGCTCCTGAAAGGCAGCGCGCTCGCCTACACTACATACGCCTCGTTCCAGGATCGCCCGATGGGGGATGTCGACCTCCTGGTCCCGCCGGAGCGAGCAGCGGAAGCCTGGTCGCTGCTCCAAGGAGCGGGCTGGAAGTGGTCGTCCGACCTCTTCCCTGCTGACTGGTATCGGACCCATCATCATCTGCCTCCGCTGTACGACGCCACGGCGGCGAGTGTGGGTCTCGAGCTTCATCGCGCCCCCTTGCCGCCTGGACATCCGTTCCGACTCGAGCCGGAGATGCTGTGGCTCGGCGCAAAGCGGATTCACGTGAACGGACAGGCCGTTTGGGTCCCCAATCCCCTGTACCGGCTGTTACACCTCTCCGTTCACTTTTCGTGGTCGCACGGAATGCGGGGAGGAGTCTGGCGGGCCTTCCGGGACGTGGCGGCCATCAGTGGGGGGCAGCAAAGCAAAGACCGAGCAGCGGTCGACTGGCCGGCGTTTGTCGTCTTGGCGCGAGAGAGCCGCGCAGCGACGTGTTGTTACTGGACGCTCAGGCTGGCTCGCGATCTGGCTTGCGCGCAGGTTCCCGAGGACGTGCTGCAAGCGCTGCGCCCCGCGGCCCCGACATTCGTCATGAACCGGCTCGAGCGCCACTATGTCTTCGATCTCTTCCCCGCCGAGCGCCGCTGTCCATCAGAGTGGTTGCGCCGCCGCCTGTGGGAGCTCGGTATCGCGCCAGGTCGGAGCGAGCACGGCGCGGCTCGCCCTTGGACGGTTCCTTGGAGCGATCCCGCGACCGGGCGCTCGGCGTCGGACACCTGGCTGAGTCGATTCCTGGCCAAGGCCAGGCGCGCTCGCGCCTCGATAGGCTACCTAGGGAGAATCACCGCGATGCCCAGCACGTCGTGATGCGTGACTACGCGTCCCGCGCTTCCCGCCTGAACCGCTCCCAAACCGCGATCCGCTCCGCGATCGTCTTCTCGTACCCGAATTCAGTCGGCTCGTACCACTTCGCCCCTTTGAGGGACTCCGGAAGGTAGTCCTGCGGAATGTAGGCGCGTGGGTCGTCGTGCGCGTACTGGTACCCCGCCCCATAGCCCAATTCCTTCATCGGCGGCGTAGGCGCATTGCGAATGTGGAGCGGGACTGCTTCCGCCGGGTGCTCCTGGGCGGCCGCCTGGGCGGCTCCAAACGCGGCATATACGCGATTCGACTTCGGGGCCGTCGCGAGATACACCATCGCTTCGGCCAGCGCGAGCTCGCCCTCGGGGCTGCCGAGAAAGTGATAGGCGTCTTTCGCGGCGAGCGCGATGCTGAGCGCCCGGGGATCGGCGAGCCCGATATCCTCGATCGCCATGCGAACGAGACGCCGCGCGATGTACAGCGGGTCCTCCCCACCGGCAAGCATGCGCGCGAGCCAATAGAGCGCACCGTCGGGATCCGAACCGCGCACCGCCTTGTGCAGCGCTGAGATCAGATTGAAGTGTTGCTCGCCGGCTTTGTCGTAGACGGGCAACGGCTTTTCGAGGACCTGACGAATGACATCGGGGGACGCGGGACGGGGGATGGGGGACGGGGACCCCTGGATATGCTTGAGGACCGCCTCCAAAGTATTGAGGGCACGTCGCGCATCACCCTGCGCGTGTGTTACCAGCAGGTCGATCGCTGCGTCGCTCAGTACCCGTCGCTCGTCCCCCATCCCCGGTCCCCCGAGTGCCCGCTCGATCACCGTCCGGATGTGCTCTTCCTTCAACGGCTCGAGCACAAACACCCGGCACCGGGATAGGAGCGCGCCCGTGAGCTCGAAGCTCGGATTTTCCGTCGTCGCGCCGATGAGCGTGATGACGCCGTTCTCCACCCAGGGGAGAAACGCGTCCTGCTGGCCCTTATTGAAGCGATGGATTTCGTCGCAGAACAGAATCGTGCCCTGCCCCTGATACTTCAGCCGCTCCTCTGCTTCCTTAATAATCTCCCGGACGCGTGCCACGCCCTCGGTCACGGCCGAGAACGGCTCGAAGTGCCGCTCGGTGTAATTGGCAATGATCTTGGCGAGCGTGGTTTTGCCGGAGCCGGGTGGGCCCCAGAAGATGCACGAGCCGACGTCGCCGCGACGGATCAAGTCGCCGAGCCCCTTGCCCGGGCCGAGCAGATGCTCCTGACCCAGGAATTGCTCGAGCGTTTTTGGCCGCATGCGGGCCGCGAGCGGCTCGGTCGATCCCTGAAAGAGCGTAGGCTCGGTCACGATACGCCATCCAGCAGCATCTTGGTGAAATAAAACACCGCAGCGCCCGCGAAGAAGGCCGCGGGCAGGGTCCATCCCTTCTTCCCCTGAAACTCGGGCACGAGGTTCGAGGCGGCGACGTAGATCGTCACGCCGGCCGAGAGCGCCAGCCCGTGTTGAACCAGGAAGCCAAGCTGATCGGTAACAACGACGCCGATGAGCGTGGCGATGCCCAGGAGCGTCGCTGCTCCAACCGCTTGCCGCTGCGAGCGTCCCGCGGCCACCATCACGCTCGAGATCGTCACGCCTTCGGGGAGCTTGTGGAGGAAGATCGCGATGAAGACCATGATCCCCAGGTCGGCACGCACGAGGAACGCGCTCGCGATCGCGACGCCGTCGAAGAACGTGTGCAGCAGCAGGCCGACCAGTGCCGACGTGCCGGCGACCGCACTCACGGGGTGGGTCTCTTCACCAAAGTGGAAATGGGGCGTGATGGTATGCTGCGTGAAGTGCACCGCGAGGTAGCCGACCAGCACCAGCGCCGGCGCAAGGGAGCCGCTGCGCGACAGCGCCGCGGGCAGCAACTCGACGATGGCCACCGACAGCATGAACCCCGCCCCAAACGCCACCAACAGCTCGATCAGCCGCAGCTCGCGCGCGGCGCGGCGTGTCACCGCCAGAGCCCCGAGCACGTTGCCGGCGGCAGCGAAGAGCGCGTAGAGCAGCGCCTTAGACACGGGAGAGTAAATACTCCTTGGTGTTGCGG
>Ga0137437_1000114_pt1 | contig 20626 bp, 19 predicted proteins | sample EasRivERMGT138_2_FD_102332 | JGI IMG/M metagenome (GOLD analysis project Ga0137437, IMG submission 102332) | Soil microbial communities from meander-bound floodplain in the East River, Colorado, USA - East River MetaG ERMGT138_2 | ecosystem: Environmental > Terrestrial > Soil > Floodplain ...
AGATTGTTCACCAACCGGTCAAATTCACTGCGGCAAGCTAGCGACAGACGCGGCCAGGTCCGTCGGAGACCGTCACGCAGGTCCGACCTTTCGGACATGCATGGTCATCCTCGCAGCGCACCTCACAGCTCTTGAACTCGGGGCCTTGCATGCCGGCGATCCCGTAGTACTTCACGCACGACAGGCCCGCGGCGCAGACATCGCCGGCGCCGCAGTCCTCGCCGATGCCGGGACGGGCCCTGGCCGCCGCGCCATGCGACGGCGTCGGGGTCGAGGGAGGCCGGGCCGCCGGTGCGGGCGCCGGGGGAGGCCGGGCCGCCGGTGCGGACGTCGGGGGTGCCGAAGGGGGAACCGGGGTAGGTGGACGGGCGGGCTGCACCGGTGCGTCATTTTGCGGCGGCATCGTCGCCGAGCCGGCACCCGGATGTTCCGCCGCGGCTGCCTCACCTGTACCGCTGCCTGAAGACACCGACGTAGGTGACGTATGGCACGCGAACAGGAACACCAGAACAACAGACTTGGCAAACATATCCGTGTTTCCCACCCGCCCACATCTCACGCAAGCCGTTGCCTCAACAGATGCCGCATCTCGGCTGGTGTCTGCTACCGTCCCCATATGGGGGCGAAAAGACATCGATGAAGACTGTCGGTGTCGACCTGTGGGGTGATCAGGTCCGCGGTGGTGGCAACAACAATGTCACTTGCTTGCGCCCGTCGACGACGCCGAGGCTGCGCAAGGACTTTCGCGAGCTGTTCACCGGCGCCTACGAGAGCTTCGCTGAGCGCTGCCGCACAGTGAGCGAGCCCGGCATCGCGCTGGTCGCCGTCGACGAGATGAGCGGACGATCGATGGGCCTGGTGCGGCTCCTCGCGCGCGTGCAGCGCCACGTCGCGGCGATCATCGGGCGCCACGACGAGTGTGATCTGTTTCTCAACGCACACGCGCGGCTCGCGCTGCGCCACCTCGCCGTCGTGCTCGATCCCGTGGTCGATTGGCGCGCCGGCGCGAACGTGCGCTACCGCGTGCTCGATCTGCGCACGACCGAGGGGTTCAGCGACGAGAACGATCGCCCGCTGCGCGGGCTTTGCTGTGAAGGCCCCGGCCTCTTGCGCTGCGGCGGCTACGCGCTGTTCATCATGCCGCTCGGCGATCCGACCGATTGGCCCGCCGATCCGAACGACGCCTGGGCGTTCCTGCCCGAGCGCGTGTACTTCGACGAGCTCGATCGCCACCCGCTGGGCTCGGTGCCACGCATCCGGCGCACGCCGCCGGCGGCGACCGGGTTCAACAACGCGGTCACGCATCGCAGCATGATCATCCGCACCCACGGCCCGCGCGACACCAGCGACGGCAGCCTGGTCGAGAGCGGCGACATCGCCGGGACGCTCGAGCTGGTCGGCCCGCGCAACCGCGGCACGATCCGGATCGGCCACGACGAGCTGCGCGACGGCGTGCTGCTCGGGCGCTATGCGCGATGCAACAACGCCCAGCTCGCCGATGACCCGTCGCTGTCGCGCGTCCACGCGCTGCTGCTCCAGATCGACGACGCCATCGTGGCGATCGACACGGCGAGCCTCAACGGCACGCGCGAGGCCAACCACTCCAAGGCGCGCTTGATCCAGCTGGTGGGCGACACCGAGCTCATCCTCGGCACCGCGACCCGCGCCCGCTGGCACTGGCTGTCGTAGCCGGCGGGCCGACGGGAACAGCCTACCCGGGCGGGTAAGGCGCCACGGGCGCTACGGGCGAGGTAGACTCGGCGGTCGTGGCAGACGACCGAAAGCCCAAGCGACGGGTCGCGCGCACCAAGCTGGGCGTGATGGACGCCAAGCAGGTCGGGCAGGATCTCATCGGCAAGGTCGTGATGGATCGCTACCTGGTCGAGGCCGAGCTCGGGGCCGGCGCGATGGGGACGGTCTATTGCGGCCATCACGTCAAGCTCCGGCGCAACGTCGCGATCAAGGTGCTGCATGAGGACCACGTCCACGATCGGACGATGCTCGCCCGGTTCCGGCGCGAGGCCGAGGCCGCCGCGCGGCTCCGCCACCCCAACGTCAGCGGCGTGCTCGACGTCGGCGAGACGCCCGACGGGCACCAGCTCATGGTGATGGACCTGGTCGAGGGCAAGAGCCTCTACGACCTCATGGACGCGTGGCTCGGGCGCGACCGCATCATCAACTTCGTCCGCCAGATCCTCGCCGGCCTCGATCACGCGCACGCCGCGGGGCTCGTCCACCGCGACCTCAAACCCGACAACGTGATCGTCGAGCTGGATCCGCACGGCCAGGAGGTCCCACGGATCGTCGATTTCGGGATCGCGGCGCTCAAGTCCGACGAGGCCGCCACCGGGAGCCGGCTCACCGAGACCGGCACGCTGCTCGGCACCCCGCTCTACATGGCGCCGGAGCAAGCCAGGGGCGATCCGGTCGACCACCGCGCCGACCTGTTCGCGCTCGGCGTGATGCTGTTCGAGATGCTCGCCGGCACGACGCCGTTCGAGGGCAGCGCGCTCGAGGTCGTGATCGCCAACATGAACGAGGACCTCCCCGCGATCGCCGCACGCGCGCCGCACGCGGGCGCAGATCCGATCCTCGAGCTGTTCATGCGGCGGCTCGCCGCGCGCGACCCGGCACACAGGTTCGCGAGCGCGCAGGACGCGCTGGCGATGCTCGATCTGATCGAGCGCGATCCCGCGGACGCGGCGCTCCAGCTCGGCAAGATCGATGTCGCGCGCGCGATCGCCGTGGTCTGGCTGCCGCGCTGATCCCATGAAGATCACGTGGCGCCGGTCGCGTTCGCCAGCCTATGCGCTTGCACCGCGCCACCAGCCACAACACACTTGGCGGTAACGATGACCCGCCGAATCGCGGCCCTCGCGGTCGCGTCGCTAGTTGCCCTGGTCCACACAGCGCCCGCCCGCGCGCAGCCGCGGATCCAGATCCCGCCCGAGGTCGCGAAGCTCTACCAGGACAAGCCCGTCATCGAGCTCGTCACGATGGGCGTTGGCTCGCTGATCTGGGAGCGCCACGGCCACATCGCGCTGTGCGTGCACTACGACAACCCGCGCGACGACCGCTGCTACAACTACGGCATCGGTGACTTTCACCATCCCGGGGCGATGGCGTGGGGGTTCTTTCGCGGGACCGGCAGCTTCTGGGTCGGCAAGTCACGGGTCGCCGACATGTTGTCGATCTACCAGTACGCGGACCGCACGATCTGGGTCCAGCCGCTGCCCTTGACCCCCGCACAGAAGAAGCAGGTGATCGACAAGCTCGAGCTCGACATCCTCGAGCCCAACCGCTACTACGCCTACGATCACTTCTGGGACAACTGCACCACGCGGGTGCGCAACATCATCGACGACGTGATCGGCGGCAAGCTGTCGGGGATGCCCCAGACCACCGACGATCGCACGTACCGAGATCTCGCCCGCGAGGGGTTCTTCGGCATGCGCGTGCCGCTGCTCATCACCGATCTCGCGATGGGCCGGGTGACCGACCGGGTCCCGACCTACTACGAGCGGATGTTCTTGCCGCAGTACCTCCGCGAGGCGGTCACGAAGCTGTGGGGGATCGAACCGATCGCCCTCTACGAACGCCACGGCGATCCGCCGCTGGGCGACGGCCCGAGCGGCCGCGTGTGGTTCGCGCTCGCGATCCTGCTCTTGACGTCGCCGTCGTGGATCACCCGGTTGATCGGCCGGTTCTCGCGGGCGGGGCTTGCCCTGTCGATCCTGCCGTACGTCGTGCTCGGCAGCGTGCTGACGTTCCTGGCGATCATCAGCCCGTTGCCGTACGTGCGGTGGAACGAGACCTGCCTGGTGCTGTTCCCGCTCGACGTCCTGGTGCTGGCGCCCGGCAGGCGCCGGCGCTACGCGCGCGGCAGGCTCGTGATGCTGGGCGCGATCGCCGTGCTCTGGGTCTCGGGGATCCTCACGCAGCCGCTGCTGGCGCCGCTCTTGTGGCCGGCGATCCCGCTCGCCGTCGCCGGGTTCTGGCCGGCCAGGCCCGCGCCGCTCGCCAAGCCCGACGATGGCGGCGAGGCGTCCAGGCGCAAGCCGCGCTCGGCGAAGCGTCGCTGAGAGCTGCGCCTGGCGAGACAGGGTGCGACGCCGCGCCCGTCGCATTTGGCACCTTGCGAATCGGCCGGCGAACCACGGCAGATCGGGTATCGTCCGCGGCCAGGAGCCGCCATGTTCAGACGCACGTTCTTTCAGAGCTCGGCTGCGACGGCCGTGCTCGTCGCCTTCCGCAACCAGCTCTCGTTCGCCAAAGGAGCTTCCGTGACCGACGATCCGCTGCTCGCTCCCTGGACCGGCCCGCACGGCGGGTTCCCGCGCTTCGACAAGTTCAAGCCCGCCAACGTCAAGCCGGCGCTGCTGAAGGGCATGGATCTCAACCGCGCCGAGATCGCCGCGATCGCGACCGCCAAGGAGCCCGCGACGTTCGAGAACACGATCGTCGCGCTCGAGGACGTCGGCCGGCCGCTCAATCGCGTCGCCAGCGTGTTCAACGTCTATCGCTCGACGATGAACGACAAGGCGATGCAGCAGCTCGAGCAGGACATGGCGCCGGTCCTGTCCGCGTTCCAGGACGAGATCACGCAGAACGAGCAGCTGTTCGCCCGGATCAAGGCGGTCTACGACGGCCGCCAGACCGCCAAGCTCACGCCCGAGCAGCTCCGGCTCGTCGAGGTCGTGTATCGCAACTTCGCGCGGCAAGGCGCGGCGCTCGGCGCCAAGGACAAGGCGCGGCTCAAGGAGATCAACGGCAAGCTCGCGACGCTGTACACGACATTCTCGCAGAACGAGCTCGCCGACGAGGAGGGCTATACGCTCACGCTCGACAAGGAGGCCGACCTCGCCGGTGTGCCCGAGACGCTCTTGGCCTCGGCCAAGGAGGCCGCCGACGCCAAGAAGCTGTCCGGCAAGTGGCTGATCACCAACACGCGATCGTCGATGGAGCCGTTCCTCACCTACGCGACCCGGCGCGATCTGCGCGAGAAGGGCTGGCGGATGTGGGTCGGCCGCGGCGACAACGCGGGCGCGCATGACAACAAGCCCGTGATCACGCAGATCCTCGCGCTCCGCGCCGAGAAGGCGAAGCTGCTCGGGTTCGCGAGCCACGCCCACTGGATCATCGACGACAACATGGCCAGGACGCCGGACGCGGCGATGGCGCTCAGCATGAAGGTCTGGAAGGCCGCCGTCGCGCGCGTGCGCGAGGAGGTCGCCGACATGCAGAAGGTCGCCGACGCCGAGAAGGCGGGCATCAAGATCGAGCCGTGGGACTACCGGTTCTACGCCGAGAAGGTCCGCAAGGCGAAGTACGACCTCGATCAGAACGAAGTCAAGCCGTACCTCCAGCTCGACAAGATGCGCGACGCCATGATGTGGGCCGCCGGCCAGCTCTATGGCTTTTCGTTCACCAAGGTCACCGACGTCCCGGTGTGCCAGCCCGACGTCACGGTCTACGAGGTGCTGCGCGACGGCAAGCACCTGGGCCTGTGGTACTTCGATCCCTACGCGCGCGACGGCAAGCAGTCCGGCGCGTGGATGAGCGAGTACCGCACGCAGGAGGCGTTCAAGCAGCCGGCGTCGCCGATCGTCTCGAACAACTCCAACTTCGTGAAGGCCAAGGGCGCGGTGCTGATCTCGTGGGACGACGCGCAGACCCTGTTCCACGAGTTCGGCCACGCGCTGCACGGCCTCAACTCCAACGTCCACTACCCGACGCTCGCCGGCACCAACGTCAAGCGCGACTTCGTCGAGTTCCCGAGCCAGCTCAACGAGCACTGGCTGCGCACGCCCGAGGTCTTGAACAAGTACGCGCTGCACTATCAGACCGGCAAGCCGATCCCGCCCGAGCTCGTGGCCAAGATCGAGAAGGCCAAGCACTTCAACGAGGGGTTCCGCACCGTCGAGTACCTCGCCTCGGCGATCTACGATCTCAAGATCCACACCGCGCCGACCGACAAGCCGATCGACGCCAGCGAGTTCGAGCGGCGCGCGATGAAGGAGATCGGCTGCCCTCCCGAGATCGTGATGCGCCACCGGCCGACCCAGTTCGGCCACATCTTCTCGGGCGACGGCTACTCGGCCGGCTACTACGCGTACATCTGGGCCGACACCCTGACCGCCGATGCCGCCGAGGCATTCGCCGAGGCCGGCAGCTTCTACGACAAGCCGACCGCGAAGCGGCTCTACGAGTCGATCATGAGCGTCGGCAACTCGATCCCCGCGGAGGAAGCCTTCCGCAAGTTCCGCGGCCGCGACGTCGATACCAACGCGCTGATGCGCGACCGCGGCTTCCCGGTCCCGAAGTAGCGGAGGACAGCGGAGGACGACGACGCATGCGTCCGGGTGGAAGGATCGCGCGCGCGGCGTGCGGCGTGCTGGTGCTGGCAGTGGGGGCCGGCGATGCAAGCGCGGAGCCCGACGCGCCGGCCGACCCCGGCTGGGCGGACGGCGATCACCTGACCGGCGAGTGGGGCGGCGCGCGCCGCGCGCTGGCGGACCGCGGCGTCTTGTTCGACATCATCTACGCGAGCGACGTGTTCACGGCCCACGGCCACGCCGCGGTGCTCGGCCACGTCGACGCGGCGCTCACGCTCGATAGCCACAAGCTCGGGCTGTGGGACGGCGGGACCTTGTACGTCCTGGGCCAGAACAACCACGGCAGCGGGATCAACGCGCACGTCGGATCGGCGCAGGGCGTGAGCAACCTCGAGACCGAGCCCTACACCCAGCTCACCGAGCTGTTCCTCGAGCAGACCGCGTTCGACGAGCGGATCCGGATCCGGATCGGCAAGCAGGACGCCAACCGGGACTTCGGCACGCCCAGGTTCGGCGGCAACTTCATCAACAACAACTTCGGCATGTTTCCCAACACGGCCTTGCCGTCGTATCCGACGACCGGGCTCGGTGCGGTCGTCGCGGTAGCGCCGCTGGCCTGGCTCGTCGCCAAGCTCGCGATCTACGAGGGGAGCCCGACGGTCGGCGGGCTCGGCCTCACGACCGCGTTTCGCGCCGGGGCCGGTTACACGGTCGCCGGTGGCGCCGCGGCGACCCACCACGTCGGGCCGGGCGACCGCGACGGCGGCACGACCAGCCTCGGCGTGTGGCGGTTGTCGGACGACGTCGCCGAGGTCGGCGTCGCCGCGCCGCGGACGTTCGAGGACAACGCCGGGTTCTTCGTCCAGCACGACGAGCGGATCTACCTGCACCCCGAGGACGCCGGCGATCCGCGCGGGCTCACGGTGATCGCACGGTTCAGCTGGGCGCGGCCGGATCGCAGCGCGTTCGGGCGCTACGCCGGCGGCTCGGCCGCGTGGCACGGCATCGGTCCGCGGACCAACGACACCGCCGGGATCGGCGGCGGTTATTACACGATCGCCGAGCCGCTCGGCGGTAGCCCGGGGCCCGGCAGCGAGTGGTTCCTCGAAGCGTTCTACAAGCTGCGGTTCACCAACTTCGTGAGCCTCCAGCCCGACGTCCAGTGGTTTCGCCACCCCGGTGGCGACGGCAGGGACGCCCTCGTCGCCGGCGTGCGGTGTAAGCTCAAGCTGTAGCGGCGCGATCGTCCGGTGACAGTCGGGCTACAGTGCGGGCAATGGCCAGCGGGGCCGAGGACCCACCCGCGTACGGACCCGCGCTGCCGAGCGCCGAGGTCACCGCGTTGTTACCGAGCGATGAGGTGCCGCCGGTCGCCCGCCTCGCGCATGTGCTCGTCCCGGCGACGGCCGTCGCTCCGTCTCCCGCCACCGCCTCGCCCCCGGTCGCCGCCGCCTCGCAGCCGGAGGCGCCTGCGCCGGGGACCGCGGTCGACGCGATGCGCGACGAGGAGATCGAGCGCACCCGGCTGTTCATCCGCATGGGCTGGCTGCTCAGCGTCGTGGCGATCGGCACGGTGTTCGTGGTCGACGCGCCGCGGGCGATGTCGATCCTGTTCGTCGCCGGCCTGGTGATCGGCATGATCGTCAGCTTCGGGTACCACCGCGCGTTCGCCGAGCCGCGCAACTACACCGAGCGCGCCTTGATGACGCTCGCCGTGATCTGCACGATCAACGGCCACATCGCGGTCCTGCTCTACGGCGCGTACTCGGCGTCGCCGCTCATGGTGGTGATCGGCATCCACTTCGTCGCGCGGACCGAGGCCGAGCGGGTGGCGCGCTGGATCTTCGCGAGCGCGGTGATCGCGTACACGGCGATCTCGGTCGCGATCATCAGCGGCGCGGTCGCCGATCCGGGCGTGTTCGCGTCGGATCGCCCGGTCAGCCCCGCGACGCTCGCCACCGGCTCGGGCTTCGTGCTCGCCACGTTCTGGCTCGCGTACGTAATGGCGCGTCAGTTCCGGCTCGCCTCGCTCGCCGCGATCGACGACCTGCAGCGCGCCACCCGGCTGGCGTCGCAGCGCGAGGCGCTGATGGACGAGCTGCGCGGCGATCTCGAGCGCGCGCTGCGCAGGGGCCCCGGCCGCTACACCGATCAGGTCGTCGGCCGGTTCCGGCTCGGCACGGTGCTCGGCCGCGGCGCGATGGGCGAGGTCTACGAGGCCACCGACCTCGAGGCCGGCCGCGCGGTGGCGGTGAAGCTCCTGCGCCACGAACTGGTCGCCGACCCGGACCAGCGCGCGCGGTTCGCCCGCGAGCTGCGCGCCAGCCGCGCGCTCGACTCGCCGCACGTCGTGCGCGTGCTCGACGGCTCCGCCGACGCGGTGCTGCCGTTCCTCGCGATGGAGCGCCTGCGCGGCCACACGCTGGCGGAGCTGTTCCGCCGCGAGCCGCGGCTCACCGGCGCCGCCCTGATCGCGCTGTGCCGCCACGTCGCCGCCGCGATCGATCTGGCCGCGGCCGCCGGGATCGTGCACCGCGACCTCAAGCCGCAGAACGTGTTCCGCGAGGACGACGGCGTCTGGAAGGTGCTCGATTTCGGCGTCGCGCTCGTCGCCGGCGACCCGGCCATGCCGAGCGAGCCGAGCGACCGCGGGGTGATCGGCACGCCGCACTACATGGCCCCCGAGCAGGCGCGGGGCCAGCGCGCCGACACCCGCGCGGACCTCTACGCGCTCGGGGCGATCGCGTATCGCTGTGCGACCGGGCGCCCGCCGTTCGACGCCGTCGATCCGCCCGCCCTGCTCTATGCCATCGTGCACCGGGCGCCGGTGCGGCCGAGCGCGCTGGCCGACCTCCCCGCGGACTTCGATCGGTGGTGCGCGCTGGCGCTCGCGAAGTCACCCGACCAGCGGTTCGCGACCGGCGCCGCGCTGGCCGCCGCGCTCGACGACGCGCTGCGCGGCACGCTCGACGACGCGCTGCGCGAGCGCGCCGGCGCGGTGATCCGCGCGCATGCCTGGGAGGCCGCGTGACCCCCGGCAAGCCCACCGCGCTGCTCGCGAGCCCGGCCGACGCGCTGCGCGTCGAGGAGGTTCGGCGGACCCGCGCATTCCTCCGCGTCGGCTGGATGATCGCGGTCGGGGTCGCGGTCGCGTTGCCGATCTTGCCGGGCGATCGCCGGATCGCGCTCGGCCTGTTCGTGGCGCTCGTCACCGGCGTGATCGGCAGCGTGTGGATGTACGACCAGCTGCGCGATCCGGCGCGCTACCGGCCGGCGCGGATGAACCTGCTCGCGCTCGCGGGGGTCGTGTGCGGCCAGCTCGGCATCCTCTACGTCGGCGCGTTCTCGGCGGCGCCGCTCATGGTCGCGCTCGGCCTGTACTTCTTCTGCCGCACCGAGCACACCGCCAGCGCGGTCGCGATCTACGCGATCGCCGCGGGCGCGCACGCGCTCGAGGTCGCGCTGGTGATCGCCGGCGTGATCGACGACCCCGGGTTCTATCCGATCGGCCGGCACGCGTCGATCGCGGCCCAGCTCGCCGGCCAGATCTGCCTGCAGGTCGCCTACGCCATGTGCTTCTGGCTCGCGCGCGCGACCCGGCGGACGTCGCTCCGCGCGATCGCGCAGCTCCAGCAGGCGACGCGGCTCGCCGCGCAACGCGACGTCCAGCTCGCCGAGCTGCGCCGCGAGCTCGATCGGGCGCTCGAGATCGGCAAGCCCGGCCGGTTCACCGAGCACGCGGTCGGCGCGTGGCAGCTCGGCAACGTGCTCGGCCGGGGCGCGATGGGCGAGGTCTACGAGGCGCGCCACGTCACGACCGGCGAGCCGGCGGCGGTGAAGCTGTTGCGCCGCGAGCTGCTCGGAGACCCGCGCCACGTCGAGCGGTTCATCCGCGAGGTCCGGGTCGCCGGCGCGCTCGACTCGCCGTACGTCGTCCGCGTGCTCGAGGCGGCGACGCCCGCCGACGGCCTGCCGTTCCTCGCGATGGAGCACCTGCGCGGCGGAACGCTGGGCGAGCTGCTCCGTACGGCCGGAACGCTGACCGGCGTCGACCTCGCCGAGATGCTCGCGCAGATCGGCCGCGCGTTCGAGAGCGCGCGGGTAGCCGGCGTCGTCCACCGCGACGTCAAGCCGCACAACCTGTTCCGGTCCCACCACGGCGGCTGGAAGGTCCTCGACTTCGGCGTCGCCGCGCTCGCCGACAGCTCGAGCACGCTGACCAACGGCGGCGTGATCGGCACGCCGGCGTACATGTCGCCCGAGCAGGCCAAGGGCGAGGCGGTCGACCACCGCGCGGACGTCTACGCGCTCGGCGCGGTGATCTATCGCTGCGTGACCGGCCGCGTGCCGTTCGCCGCGGGCGACACGCCGTCCTTGCTCTACGCGGTCGTCCACGACATGCCGCTGCGCCCGTCGGCGATCGCCAAGGTCGACGCCGCCCTCGAGCACGTGCTGCTGCTCGCGCTCGCCAAGGCCCGGGGCGCCCGGCTGGGCTCCGCCGCCGAGCTGGTCGCGGCGTTCGACGCGGCGACGACCGGCACGCTGCCCGACGACCTGGTCCGGCGCGCCCGCGCGCTGGCGCGGAACCACCCGTGGAGCGAGCCCGCGGCGTGACCTACGACTTGCCGGCCGCCGGCTTGGCCCGGCGCGCCTCGCGGAACGCCGCCATCCAGTCGCCGACCGCCTGCTCGATCAGCAGGTCGTTCATCTCCGACCGGCTCGAGAAGTGCGCGCGGCGCCTGGCGGTCGCGGTCACGGTCTTCGTGAACACGACGCGCCCGGTCCCCAGCTCGGTGATCGCGAACGTGCCGACCAGCGTGCCCTCGAGCCAGGTGCATAACAGGTGGCGGCGGGTGTCGATCGTGAGCTCGGTGACCGTGAGCTCGGCGGTGTGGGTGAGCGTCGAGCGATCGGTGCCATCGAGCGGCAGGACCTTGAACGCGTGCAGCGCGGCGAGCTGATCGGTCAGCGCCAGCGCGGCGGTCTGCGCGGCCCCCATGCCGACCGCCGCGATGCCGAGCACCGGCGGGCCCGGCGGCGCGCCGACGATCTGCGGGACCAGCGCGGCCGGCGCCTGCTTCGCGAGCGCGATCTCGGTGACGCGGTCGAGCTCGACCCGGCGCACCGCGGTGGCGGTCTTGACGTCGACCACGGTCCCGAACAGCGTCACGCCGCGGTCCTCGCGGACCACCGACATCGAGAGCACCAGCGCCGCGTCGGCGGCCGCCCCGAGCGCGGCGAGGCAGCCCGTCGTCGTGCAGTCGGGCTCGTCGGACGGCGTCACGGTGACGACGCGCCGGCTGTCATCGAGCGCGACCAGGAGCCGGGCGTCGAACGTCCGGGCCACGTTGGCGTCGAGCGCGGGCGTCGGCGGCAGCGGCAGCACGAGGATGCGCTGGGCCGGCGGCGCGGCGCGTGCCGTGGCGCGTGCCGCGGCGAGGAGCAGGATGGGCAGCACGAGGGCGGCGGCACAGCGGACCAATCCCGTCATGCACCGAGCGTGAACCGGGTCGTGCCGCGGTGCCCTGGCAAACCGCGGAAACGATCAGCGCTGGACGCACACCACGACGTGGCGCTCGGCGACGTCGGCGCGCCGAGGCGTCCCGGCGCTCGGCTCGACGGCCATCGCGTAGCGCTGGTTCGAGACGTCGAGCGAGACGCCTGCCGTCCACACCGGCGTCGTGATCGCGAGCCCCGCGGTCAAGCCCTGGGCCACGGCGGCGACCAGCTCGTCCTCGCGCGGCAGCGCCAGCGAGCGGGCGCGGCAGCGGGCGACCGCGGCCGGCTGGTCGGCGGTGGCCTCGAGCAGGACCCACGTGTGGCGATCGCGATCGATCCACACCGCCGGTTGCGTCGCGTAGGGCCCACCGCCTGGCGTCACCGGCACGCCGACCCCGAGCTCGACCACGACACGCGGGAACGCGGCCTCCCAGCTGTCGCGCTTCACCGTGCCGCCCGTGGCCAGCGCGCCGAGGCCCTGGCGCACCGCCGGCGCGCGCTCGAGGCGAGCGACCAGCTCGATCGGCCGAAGGCCCAGCTCGGCCGCGGCGAGCCGCAGCCCGACCTCGGCCTCGTAGTGTGCCACGAGCGCGGTGATCGGCTCGTCGGCGAGCTCGGCGCCGGACCGGGGCGCCGGCGCGATCGCCGCGACGGCGGCCGTGAACCGGGCGCGATCCTTGGCGTAGAGCGCGGTGAGCTCTCCGGCCCGCGGATGCAGCCGTGCGATCCGATCGCGATCGGCGCCGGCGAGCTCGCGCGTGGCGTCGCGGATCTGGTCCGCGCGATCGATGATCCCGCTCGCGTGACAGCCGATGCACGACACGGCGGTCGCCACCGCGCGGTCCGGCCGCCGCGGATCGCTGACGATCGTCGTCACCGCCTTGTCGATCCGCCGCCCCGACGCGTCGACCAGCATGTACGCCTGGAACCCGTCGGGCAGGTTCCAGATCAGCTCGCCGCCCGCGGGCACGAAGTCGAGCGGATGAGCGAACACGTTCTCGAGCTCGACGCTCGACTTGAAGTCGTAGCTCCGCCACAGCGCGCCGTGCCGCGTCGCGTGGCGCTCGATCACGCGGTTGTTGACCGAGACGCCGGAGCTGTTGAAGCCCGCCCGCGCGACCCGATCGGCGGCGACATCGGCGGCGAGATCGATGCCGAGCCGGTGGCCGAGCTCGGCCTCCGTGTCGGGCAGCCCCAGGATCGTGTGGTAGAGCGGCGCGCGCGACGCCGTGGCGACGAACCAGTCGGCGCGGATCGCGTCGGGCACCTGCCCTCCCCCACAACGGCGCCCCGTCCTGTCGGGTGATTTCGATCCTTGCTGCGCTGCCGACCGGAATCGATCGGCGCAGGCACGGCCGCGCGCCACGCCGTACGGATAGCTCGCGCGGATCGCGTCCCACGTCGCGGCGGACCATCCGAGCTCGCGCAGATCGATGCGGAAGATCGTGCGCTCGGCGTCGACCGCGACCGCGGCGGGCGGCGTCGCGGACCAGCTGAGGCTCGCGAGCAGCTCGGCCACCGCGATGCGATCGCGCTCGAGCGTCGCCTCGGGGACCCCGGCGTTGACCAGATGGCTCAGCGTCAACCAGCGGGCGTACGGCCGGACGCCGTCGGGCAGCGCGGCCTCGTCGGTGACCAGGGCGAGCGAGACCGCGTCGTCGCGCCGGAACGCCGCGGTCGCCGCCATCCCGTCGATCCATGCCCGCAGCACCGCGATCTCCGCCGCGCTTGGACGCCGCGCGACGTCCGGCGGCGGCATCTCGCCCGCCTCGACGCGCTCGAGGATCACCGAGTGCGCGCCATCGCCGGGGACGAGGAAGCCCTTCGCGATCAGCTGCTGGGTGTTCGCGACGAAGTCAAACTCGCCGCGCGCCTTGGGGCCGCTGTGGCAGCGCACGCAGTACTTGCGCAGGATCGCCTCGCCGTCGGCCGCGCGATCCGCACGCGCCGGCGTGCAACCGGCGATCGCAGCGAGCACCACGGACACGAGCGATCGCCTCACGCCTCCGAGCATGCACGCAGCGCCGCGACCTCGCCCCTCGGTGCCACGCTTTCCCGGCGTTTGCCGAAGCCCACCCACCGCTGCCGCACGCCCCCGACGGCCCCGTCTTGGGCAGCTTCAAGGCGCCGAAACTGCATCGGGCCCGTGCATAAGCACGAGCCCGAGCGTTCTGGTCTCTCTGGCTGGAGTCGACGAACGGACTAGTTCGCCGAACCACCGGCGGGCTTGTCGCCAGCCGGGGCTGCCGGCTCGGCCGGCTTGTCGCCAGCCGGCGGGGCTGCCGGATCAGCCGGCTTGTCGCCAGCCGGAGCCGCCGGGGGAGGCGTCATCGCCGCCGTCATCAGCTTGGTCATGCACTTGCCCATCTCCTCGGAAACCGCGGCGGACTTCTTCATGTCCTCCTCGCTCATCTTCGCGGCTTCCTTGTCGCCACCTTCCTTGGCCATCTCCTGGCCCCACTTGGTCATCGCCTCGGTGACCTTCTCGGCGCACGCCTTGTCGGCGCACTTGCACATCTGGTCCTTGAAGTCGGTCATCTTGGCAATGGCGTCGCCGCCGCCCTTCTTCTTGCAGCCTGCGACGGACATGAGCGAAATGGCGGCGAGGAACGCGATCGTGAGGTTCTTCATCTATATCTCCGGTGGTTGCCTTGAGGTGTCGTTGTAAGGCATCGGATACGGCGGGGCGCGCAAAACAACGTCGTGAATTGTCGTAACTTGTAGAGGGCACCGTCGGGGAGCGCGATTCCCCTGCGTAAAGGTTGACCCCGCGATCGAGTTGCGCATGACGATCCGGACGAAGCTGACGTGACGGTCACGCGCCCGGCTTGCCACGCTACAATGGCGCCCATGGCGCTGATGAACCTCGACGCCGGCGAGCACCCGGACGAGCCCGAAGAGCTGTGGGAGCTGTTCGACGTCCTGAACATCGCGTGCGGCGGCCACGCCGGCGATGCCGCGTCCATGGAGCGCGTGGTTCGCTGGTGCGCTGCCTCGGGCTGCGCGATCGGCGCGCACCCGTCGTACCCGGACCGTCCGGGGTTCGGCCGCCGCACGCTGGCGATCGAGCCCGCGGCCCTCGCGGCGTCGGCCCGAGCGCAATGCGCGGCGCTGGCGGCGGTCGCCCACCGGCACGCGCGCACCGTCGAGTACGTCAAGCCGCACGGCGCGCTCTATCACGACGCCGCCACGCGTACCGCGCTCGCGCACGAGCTGCTGGGCGCCGTGACCGACGTGCTCGGCGACGGGATCGTCGTGATCGGGCCGCCGGCGGGTGGGCTGCGCGAGGCGGCGGACGCGCGCGGGCTGCGCTACGCCAGCGAGGGCTTCGCCGATCGCCGGATGCGCCCGGACGGCAGCCTCGTGCCGCGAACCGAGCCCGGCGCGCTGCTCACCGATCCGTCCGAGGCCGCCGCGCAGGCCCACATGCTCGCCGCTCACCTCGATACGATCTGCGTGCACGGCGATACGCCCGGCGCGCTCACGATCGCCGGCGCGGTGCACAGGGCGCTGCGTGGCTGACTGGGTGCCGCTCGGCGATCGCGCGATCCGCTTCGCGCGGCCGGCGCGCTCGGCGCGGGCCCTCGTGCGCGCCGTGCGCGCGTGGCCCGGCGTGATCGATGTCGTCGTCGCGCGCCATGACGTCGCGGCGTACTTCGATGACGCGCCCCCCAGCGAAGCCGCGTGGCGCGCATGGCCCGCATGGATCGACGCGCTCGCGACCGCGCCCGACGACCCCGCGCCGGTGCGCGACCTCGCGCTGCGCGCGATCTACGACGGGGCGGATCTCGGTCACGTCGCGGCGGCGACCGGGCGCACGGCCGACGAGGTGTGCGCGCTGCACGCGGCGGCCACCTACACGGTCGAGACCATGGGCTTCGCGCCCGGCTTCGCGTACCTGAGCGGGCTGCCGGCAGCGCTCGAGCTGCCGAGGCGCACCACGCCGCGCACCCGGGTGCCGGCCGGCGCGATCGCGATCGCCGGCGCGCACACCGCGGTGTATCCGTTCGACTCGCCGGGCGGCTGGCACCTGATCGGATCCGTGGTCGGCGTGCAGATGTTCGGCCCCGCCGGCCCGCTGCTGCAGCTCGGCGATCGCGTGCGGTTCGTGCCATGAGCTTCGTCGTGGTCCGCGCGCTGGGGCTCGTCACCGTCCAGGATCTCGGGCGACCGGGCCGGATGCACGAGGCCGTCCCGCCGGGTGGGGCCCTCGTGCGCGACCGCCTGATCGCCGCGAACCGCGCGGCGCGTAACCCCGACGACGCGCCCGCGATCGAGGTGCTCGGGCGGCTCGTGATCCGGGCCGAGCGCGCGCTCGTGATCGCGACCGATACCACGGCCGCGCGCGCCGTCCCCGCCGGTGGCGAGCTCGCCGTCGCCAGCGAGCCCCGCCGCGTCGCGTACCTCGCCGTCCGCGGTGGGATCGCGTCGCCCCTCGTGCTCGGCGGCCGCGGCGCGCTGCTGTGCGCGGGGCTCGGCGGCCTGGTCCGCGCCGGTCAACGGTTCGACAGCGCCGAGCTCGCGGAGGCTGCCGCGACATCGCCTCCGTCCGAGCGCCCCGAGGAACCGATCCGCCTGGTGGCCGGTCCCGATCCCGCATGCTTCGCGCCCGGCGCTCTGGAGATCCTGACCTCGGCCGCGTACCGCATCCTGCCGAGCAGCGATCGGGTGGGCACGCGGCTCGACGGCCCCGCGCTGCCGCGCACCGCCGCGCCCGAGATCACGCGGCCCATGGTGATCGGCGCGATCGAGGTGCCGCACGACGGCGCGCCGATCGTGCTCGGCCCCGAGCACCCGACCACCGGCGGCTACCCGATCATCGCCGTCGTCGCCCACACCGACCTCGGCCGGCTGTTCTCGATCCGGCTCGGCGGCACCGTCCGCTTCACCCGCTGATCGCAGCCCTCGCTCGACGAGCGCCTCGTCCGCGCGGGACCACAAAAGCGCAGCGCAGCGACCGGGCTGGGTCCCCGACGAGATAAATTGCACGGCCAGGTGGTCGGTCGTCGGTCGGTCGTGGAGATGGCACTAGGCGTTCGCTCGTCAAACGAGCATGGAACGGGTCGGTTGGCTGCCACGCGGTGGGTGCCGTGACCAGACCGTCCAACACGCTGGCCGCGTCTCCGGTCATCAGCAGGGCCGACTTCTTCGCCGTCGTCTTGCGCAACATGTCCACGTAGCTGTTCTCTAACGCCTTTGTGTAATACCTTTGGGACACTGGCGGCGTCCGGCCGATATTGTTCTCGAGTACCTTTCGGGCCAAGTTCTGGTTGGCCTCACTGAGGTTCTCCACCGTGCCGAAGATCCGCCCGATCCGAGCGTTCGTCTTTGGGGTGCGGGCGAGCGACGTACCGCATGAGGAGCACCATTCGATCAAGGAAATCGATTTCGATTTCGTAATCCCTGCCTCCTTGATCGTCCAGGTTCCCCCGCTCGACTTCCGGTCTTGCGCCCACGCGGCCCCGATGGGGATTACGCTGAGCACGAACGCGACGACGAGCAGGTTCAGGGACCAGCGGTGCATAGGAACCTCTTGGTTGTTACCAACGTGAACGGAAGCCGTAGCCGTCGTCGGACACGCCGTCGTCTCTTTTTTCGTGGGTGCCCAAGCGCGAGGTGGTGCGTACGATTCCGGCTACTTGCCGCGTCGGACCTTATCCTGCCACATCGCCAGCAGCAGCAGCAGCGGCGCGGACTCAGCCTCGAGATCCTGGACGCGGTAGATGGTTTTCGTCTGCGTGATCTCGGACCTCACGAACAGTGCCGTGCCGTCGTGCATCCTGACGTCCCAGTGCTCCTGTACGTGGTTCGCGGTGCGTGGCCAGCGCGCGGCGCCTGGAGCGTTGTCGGGGGGCTTCTTCGGATTGTGGTCGTCGTCCATGGCGCTTCTAAACGGTCTGGTGCGTTCCCATCGGACACGGTGGACGTACGTTCGGGCGCGACTGGGTTCGCAGTCGCAGACTAGGCAGAGCGCGAGGCTCGTGCACCAGCGCGTGTCGTGGCCTCGACGAGGGCGGGAGGTTGGGGGAACGGAGGCGCTGGCCCTACCTCGCCGAGCGCGTGAGCTATGCGGCGTCGCGGTGGCGTCGGCGAGTATCGACAGCTGTCAGGTCGGGGAGTGGCTCCGACCACTCCGCCCTATCTCGGACAGGTCCTGCACGTCGTGGCCGCCGAGCCGGTACTGACCACGCGACGGCGTATCGAGGCAGCCGAGGATGTTGAGCAGCGTCGACTTGCCGGCGCCCGATGCCCCCACGATCGCGACCATCTCGCCATCCTCGATCGCGAACGAGACGCCATCGAGCGCCGCGCGCTCACGCGCTGTAGATCGCAGCTACCGAGAGCACCGCACCATGGATGACGACCTCGCCACCGCCACCGCTGCCTACGCTCTCCGAGATCCATGGTGACTCCGGGTCGACCGGACGACGGAACACCTCGATCCTCGGTTCGTCCTGCAACACGAGCACGTACTCGTCGAACGATGGAAGGCAGCGGTAGGCCGCGAACTTGCCGTCCCGATCATACCGCTCCGTCGCCGGCGAGAGCACTTCGACGATGATGGTGGGATTGGTGATCGCCTCGCCTAGCGACTGACCCTGCTTGTTCCTGGCAACCATCGTCCGCAGGGGACCGCAGACGAAGCTCGCGTCCGCGTAGGTACAGAGGCTCGCGGCATCGATCCAGATCGGCGTGTCCGCGGTGTAGAGCACACACCTTGGCTCGAGCGCGTTCCCGAGGAGCCGACCCAGCTGACCGACGAGCCGCCCATGACGAGGGCTTCCGCGCGACATCGCGTAGACCACGCCGTCATGCCATTCGTGACGGATGTCGTTCGTCTCCTCCCCGAGGAAGTAGTCCTCGAACGGGACGGTTCGTGACGCCGCGCTTTGGTGCTTCACCACCGGACTAGTTTACGACATCTCCCGTAGGTTCGCCTGAGGACTGCCCCGAGCCGGGCGACCCGCGCAGCACCGAGGCCCCCGCGTACATGGGGTGCAAACCTACGCACCGGCGGGAGCGGAGCCGAGCAACTCCCGGCCGATCGTCTCGCAGATCGCGTGGACCTCGTCGACGACGTGGGTCAGGAGGTCGTGCACGCCGGTGCCGGCCAGCGGCTCGGCTCGCCGCGCGCCGACCCAGGTGTCGAGCACGCGCAGGCGCTCGAGCGCGACGCCGCCGGGCAGGTCGTGTGAATCCGGCGGCCGGATATCGCACAGCCGGCTGTACGCGGAGTGCACGCAGTAGGCGATCGAGCGCGGGAAGGCCGGCTCGGACACCAGGAACCGCGCGACGCCCTCGGAGCTGATCCGGCCGGCGGCCCGCTTGAGGTAGGCCTCGCTGCCCGACAGCCCGCGCAAGAGCGAGAGCCACAGCGCGGTCTCGACGACCTCGTGGCGCCGCGACATCTGGGTGAATCCGTGGTGGTGGACGTCGAGCATGCGCGCGGTCTGGTTGACGCGCTCGAGCAAGACGCCCAGCCACACGAAGTCGAGCGGCTCGTCGTGCAGCATCGTCGAGCGCAGGAGGCCGAGCGTCAGCTGGGTCGCGCGGCGCACGTGCTGGTAGAACGCCTCGCGGTGCTGCGCGTAGCTCGCCGGCGCCAGGTCGCCCAGCATCCACAGGTGGAGCTCGTTGACCGCCTCCCACGCCTCGTGCGACAGCACCTCGCGGATCGAGCGCGCGTTCCACCGCATGCCCTGGATCGATCGGGCGAGCGAGACGCCGCTGTCTTGGTCCCACACCAGGAAGCGCTGGACGATCTCGCCGTCGCCCCACGCCGGGTGGTCGTCGTCGGCTGCGGCGATCCGGACGAGGAACCGCGCCTCCTCGCCCGACACCACGACGACCGGCCGCCACACCAGCGACGGCGGCAGCTCGGCGTCGAGCGCGAGCGACATCGACGCCGCGAGCTTGCGCGAGGTGGCCTCGGCGCGCTCGATGTAGCGCCCCAACCAGAAGCAATGATCGACGACCGCGAGATCATGTCAGGCGTCCTTCATGCCCCAGGTGTCCTTGCTGCCGCCGCCCTGCGACGAGTTGACCACGTAGCTGCCGCGCGTGAGCGCGACGCGGGTCAGGCCGCCGGGCAGGACCCACGGGCCTTCGCGCGACGTCAGGATGTACGGCCGCAGGTCGACGCGGCGGGGCTCGACCGCGCCGCGCTCGGTGATCCACGTCGGGCGGCTCGACAGCTCGACGCGATGCTGCGCGATGTAGCGCCGCGGCTCGGCCTCGATCCGGCGGCCGAACTCGTCGCGCTCCAGGGCGGTGGATTGCGGCCCCATCAGCATGCCATAGCCGCCGGCCTCGTCGACACGCCGGTGACCTCGACGCCGACCACGAGATCGTCGCGCTTGACATCGACGAGCTGCGGCTCGCCGACGCGGTGGCCGCAGGCGAGCGCGAACGCCGCCCTCCGGAACGTTCCCCTGACGCTGGCCGAGGTCGAAAAGGCCACGTTGCGACTGGTCGCGATCCGTGCGTCCCGCAACATGAGCGACGCTGCCGGACGGCCTGGGATGGCGCCGGTATCGCTGTCGCGGTGGGTCGGTCGCCGCGAGCTGCCTCCGATGCCCCCCAGAGCGAGCGTTTGGCAATGAACCGACGAGGTATCGCTCCGGCCGACGATCTTCCCGTTGGCGTATGCACTGCGGCGGACTACAGTGCAATGCATGCCGATCGAGGCGAAAGCGAGACAGACAGCGTGACCATGAAGAAGACCGCGCAGACCACGATCCGCATGACCGAGGCCGAGCAGACGGCCTGGGAAGAAACCGCCCGGCGCGACG
>Ga0137437_1000115_pt1 | contig 20452 bp, 13 predicted proteins | sample EasRivERMGT138_2_FD_102332 | JGI IMG/M metagenome (GOLD analysis project Ga0137437, IMG submission 102332) | Soil microbial communities from meander-bound floodplain in the East River, Colorado, USA - East River MetaG ERMGT138_2 | ecosystem: Environmental > Terrestrial > Soil > Floodplain ...
CGGGCTCCCACGCACGCTCGGCGATGTCCGGGGCTCGTCCGCGCTTGTAGTCGACCGGCGTCACCTGCTTTCCGTCGGCCTCGATCAGGTCCATCCTCGCGATCAGGCCGATCACCGGCGCCGAGAGCATGACCGATCGTGCATGCAAGCGCTCGTCCACCGGCTTGTCGGGGTCGGGCAAGGTGCCTGTCTCGACATTGACGTTGCGATGCTGGAACTGGCCATCGATCGTATCGGCGTTATCGGCGAAGTCACCCTGGACCCACTCCAGGTAGGCGAGCCGGGGACAGTACGCGTGCTCGTTGAGCATGCGCGCCGGCACGAGCTCGGGGACACGACGCGCAGGCGCGGATGAGAGGCTATGATCGGACATGGTCACCTGATGACAACCAGCGAAGGGTGCCGTCTGCCGTGAACAGCAGCCCGGCGCGAATCGGGCCCGTGTCCAGCGCCTGCGCCAGGACGCTTGCGTAGCCATGCACTTGATCGACGTAGGTTTGCGGCATCAGCTCCTCGGTCGCCGGTGGGATGTCCGTCTTGAAGTCCAGGACCACGATGCCATCCGGGAGCTCGGCCACCAGGTCGGCGTAGCCGGCGAGGAGGTCACCGCTGGCGACGAGCCCCGCGATGGGATATTCGAGCTGGTACCCGATGCCACCGGCGGCGACGCCCAGGGCATCGAGCGCGGCGAGCGCGCGCACGACGTCCTCGACGGCTTCCGGTACGTGCGCCTTCAGGTGGGTACGGGCGACCGCGCTCCTCACGGCGTCCTCGGCACCCTGCGCGGCCCGCAGGGCGAGCCCGATCGCCACGTGGACCGTCTCACCGAACACGGTGCCGAACCGGCCCTTCTTGCCCCACAGGAGGCGCGGTGACGCTGCCTGGGTGAACGCGCCCGGCTGGAACCGGTGGCGCGACGCTTCGATCGCCCGCTCGTTCCACGTTCGGGCCAGCTCGACATCGCGATCGGTGACGTCACCGGGCGGCGCGGCGGTCCCGGGCGACGCCGCATCGAACCACGCAGCGTGTCGTTGCGGCGTGTGGAGCTCCTGCTCGATCACGGTTGGCGAGTGGGTCGATCCGAGCAGCCTGCTGAAGATGCAACGCTCGTCCGGACTTCCCACCTTCGGAATGATGAGGATGTCGCGGGCGCGGGTCGCCGCGACGTAGACGAGTCGCTTGCGCTCGGCCTCGCGCATCTGCCGTTCGCGACGCTCGATCTCGAGTCCGGCGGGCTCCTCCCACGGGAGCAGCTCGAGGCGCATGGCCCAGCCGCGTCCGTCGCGCTCCACCATCCACGCGTCGTACGCCACGCGCTCCTTCCATACCGCACGTCCGTCCCACAGCACGACCACCGGGAATTCGAGCCCCTTCGCCTGGTGGATGGTCATGACGCGAACGGCATCGCCGGTGACCGGCAGCGGGCGATCGAGGGCCTGCGGATGATCGATCCAGCCGCGCAGGCGCTCCATCGTCGCGTCGAAGTCGAGCTGCTCGACCGATGCGCGCGCCTCGATCTGAAAACACAGCTCGCGGAGGCCGCTGAGGCGCTGGCTGCCGTTGGGGCCGAGCGCGATCGTGCGGCCGAGCGCCGTGTCCTCGAGCAGCGCACGCGCGGTCGCTCCGGGACCGCGCTCGAAGCGCCGCCGCCGCAGCTCGCGCACGATCGCGCGTGCCTGTTCGGCGCGATCCTCGGGGTCGCCGGCACGCGAGCGTGCGAGGTCGCCGAGGTCGACCGCGAAGAACGGCGGGCGCAGCAGCGCCGCCAGCGCGACCCCGTCGTCGCGGTCGGCGAGCGCGCACAGCCCCAGCAGGAAGCGCCGGTGGATCGGATCGCCGAGGAACAGCGATCCGCCGCGTGACGCGTAGGGCACACCGTCGCGATCGAACGCCTCGAACAGCACCGGCACGTGCGTGGTGGTGATCGCCAGGACGCCCACATCCCCGTAGCCGACCGGGCGCAGCGCGTTCGTGATCGGATCGACGATCCGCGTCCCGCTCACGCACACCAGCCATCGCACGTACCGGGCGGTCGCCTCGGCCTCGAGCGCACGATAGTCGGCGACCTTCCCGCCATCCGGGCGGTCGATCGGGACCGCGTGGACCGTGGGGTCCTGCCCGGACGCACGGCCCTTCGACAGGGGCTGATGAAACACCTCGCCGGTGTCCCGGCGGAAGCGCTCGCCGTGATCCGACGAGCCGAGGATCTCGGCGAACCGCTCGTTCAGCCAGTCGACGAGGCCCGGCGCGCTGCGAAACGACGACGACAGCCGCACGGTGCGATGCGGAGACCGCTCGATGATCTCGACCACGCGCTGATAGGTCGCGAGATCCGCCCGCCGGAACCGATAGATTGACTGCTTCGGGTCCCCGACGACCGTGAGCGCGCCCGGCGCGAGCGTCACCGCGTCCCAGGTCGCGGCCTCAGCGCCCTGCTCGCACAGGAACAGCACGATCTCCGCCTGGAGCGGATCGGTATCCTGAAACTCGTCGACGAAGATGTGATCGTACAGCCCCTGACAGGATCGCCGGATCGCCCGGTCGTCGCGCAGCAGATCGCGCAGGCGCAACAGCAGATCGATGTGATCGACCACCTGATGGCGCGCCTTGACGAGCTCGTAGACGGCCAGCACGACGGGGCGCAGCCGGGACAGCCGGATCGCAAGCCACCGGCGCAGTGGCGCCAGCAGATCGTCGCGCAGCGGCGCTCCGCGGACCGGCTTCTTGCGCTCGTCGCCGTGGAACGCCTTCCAGGCCTTCCACGCTCGATCATCGCCGGGAAAATCGTGCGCCTTGCTCGGCGCGTCGCTCGCCCTGCCATGCGGGCCGCGCTCGAGCCGCTCGGCCAGCTCGCGGAACATCACGGCCGGATCGTGCTCCGCGATCATCTTGCGAACGATCTCGCCGGTATCACGGAGCCACCGGCCGCCGCGCGTCTCGGGCGACAGCCCGTCGACGAGCTGGAGGTATTCGGCCGCGAAGTGCTCGAACGCCGCGCGATCCAGCGGGGCAGCGGCGAGCTCCGGCGTGTCGATGTCGCGGTGCAGGACGAACCCGGCGACCAGGTTGTCCAGGCCCTGGTACGTCCAGTGCTCGGTCTCCAGCGACCGGAGGCGCAGCCCGGCACGCTGGGCATCGAGGAGGGTCGCGATCGCCTCGTCGGCCCGTTCGGCGGCGGCGGATCCGCGCAGCAGCTCCTCGAGCGTCCGCGTCTCGGCGGCGTGGACCAGCACGTCGAAGCACTCGCCGGCAAGCCGATCGCCATGCTCGTCGAGCTCGTAGCGCGGATCGAGCCGCGCCTGCGCAGGCCACTTGCGAAGCAGCCGATCGGCGAACCCGTGGATCGTCCCGATATGCGCCGTGTCGATGCCGCCCAGCGCATGCCGTAGCGGCACCGCCCGCGGGGCCTCCGGCGGCAGCGTCGCGAGCGTCTCGAGGAGGCGCTGTCGGGTCCGGAGCCGCAACTCGCCGGCCGCCTTGCGGGTGAACGTGATCGCCGCGAGCCGGTCGATCGGGATGGCGGCTCGGCCATCTCGCGGCGCCACGAGCTCCACGAGGCGGTCGACCACGAGGCTGGTCTTGCCCGTCCCCGCCGACGCGTCGACGATGACGTTGCGCTCGCGCTCGCCGATACCACGCGCTCGATCCTCGTCGTCGGCGAGCATCGTCACGCCTTGAGCTCCCCGAACGCGCCGAGCGCGCCGGTTGCGCTGCGGAGCCGCTCGGCCGTGGCGACGGTGTCATCGCCGCATACCGCCGAGAACGGACACCTCCGGCAATCCTGCGGGTCGGGGCTCTGGACATAGCTCTGGTCGCGGATCATCGACATCGCCAGCTCGAGCCACTGTTCGCCGGCGGTTCGAAGCGCGTGGCGATCCGTGCGAAACGATCGCTCACGCTCGGCGGCGAGATGATCGACGTACACGTACGCGGCCGAGACCTCCGCGGGAATCGACCACTCGTCCGCGAGCCGCTCGGCCACGGCGACATAGATCGCGAGTTGCAGGTCGAGGTCGACCTCGGGGTCGATCTGCTCGCGCTCGCGGGGCCGCGCGCGGCCGGTCTTCAGATCGCGCACCACGGTGACCTCGCCTTCGACGTCGATCCGATCGATGCGACCGGAGACGAACAGCTGGCCGGCGGGCGTGGGAATCGGCACCGCCGCGTCCTCACCGAACACGCGCTCCGCCGCCACGAACCTGCGAGGGCGACCATCGCCCCAGTCGTCCTCGATGAAGGTCCGGACGTCGCGGCGCAGCCTCCTGCGCTCGCCTTCGACGACACCCTCGCCGATCAACGGATACCCGCTCAGGAACGCATCGAACGCCGCACACGCGATGTGGTCGCTCGCGTCGAGCCAGTGCGCGAGATCGCGCTCGCGGGCGCCAAACGCGAGGCCGTGCGTGCGCGAGAACGCCTCCGCCACGGCGTGAAACAGCTTGCCGTAGGGCGCTGGTTCGATCCGGTGCGTCTCCACGCCGCCACTCCGCTGCCAGAAGCCCAGCAGGCGTTCGAGCAGGAAGCGATGCGGGCACGTGAGCAGGACGCGCAACGCCGACGCCGACAGCGGGTGCTCCGGTTCGACGCCCGGCGCGCGCACCGTCAAGGGACGCTCGCCGAGGAGGCCATGCATCCTGGCCGTGCGCTCGCTGACGGCAGCGGGTGACGTGACGACCGCGCGCGCCCACGCGCTCGGGAGCTCGCGCGCCCCGCGTGCCGCGCGATCGAGCCAGCACGCCGGTGTCAGCGGAGCGTCGACGCGCCGGGACGCCACCGTAGCGCGTGCTGTGCGGAACGCGTCGCGCTCCAGCTCCCCCATCGTCGGGATGACGCGCGGGCGCTCTCCCGTGATCGCGTTCGGCCGCGCGAGCGCAGCGGCCATCTCGAGGAACAGCGCCGCCGGCTCGCGCTCGCTGCCATCGACATCGGTCCGAGGCGCCGAGACGCACAACCGGTGGGTCACCCCGCGAACCACCGGATCGAATGCGTGGAGCCGGGCGGTCGCGAAGTCATCGTCGCCGACCATCGTGTGCTCGGGCAGCCGCCGGCGCAGATCGGCGGGCAGGATCGCATCCGCGCGCAGCGTGCCGGGGTACACGCTCTCGGCGAGGCCGATCACGCGTACGGCGGAGAACGGCAAGCCCGCGGCGCTCGTGATGGTCCCGACGTAGATCGCCGGCTCGCCATGGCGACCGACGTCCAGCCGCATCGCGCGCAGCGTCGCTTCGATGAGTGCGACGGCCTCGGCCCCGATCAGCTGCGCGGTCACGTCGTCGCCGGCCAGGGCGCAGACCTCGCCGTCGAGCTGCTCGAGGATCGCCGTCATCTCCCGCCGCGCGATCACATGTTCCTCCGCGAACCCGCGGATCGCCTGCCAGAGCTCGCCCAGCGACGCCCCACCGATCATCTCCGTCACGACGGCCACGACCGCCTCGACCGCCGGCACCACGGGACGTGCCCAGTCCTCGAGCTCGATCTGGCCGAGCCGTTCGCACCACCGCCGAGCATCCTGCGGCCGCGCCGCGCTCCCGCCGATCGTGCCGAGCTTGCTCACCAGCGCGCGGGCGCGCCCGGGCGACAGGTGCCCGTCGGCGCCGGTCAGCCGCAGCCGCGGCAGCAGCTCGATCATCGCATCGGCCGGCAGGTACGCCGCCACCGCGCGCACGATCGCGAGCAGCCGCGCCCCCGCCGCCGTGGCGACCGCCGGACGGCCGCACGCGAGGTACACCGGCCGCCTGCCGGCGGGCCATGGCATCGCTTCGATGCGCTCGGCCACCAGCCCGGCGAGCGGATCGGGGGTCGGCAGCAGGATCGCGATGCCCTGCAGCGGCGTCCGGTGATGGAACACCTCGTCGGCGACCCAGCGAGCGGCCGCATCGATCTCCTCGTCGACACCGGCGTGCACCTCGAGCGAGACGCTGCCATCGGGCCCGCTACTGCGGCGGCGCTCCGCGGCGGCCAGCCGCTCGGGCGGCTCGAACAGATGCTCCGTCAACACGGCGAGCTCGGTGTGCCCGGCCGTGGCATCGACCGCCGGCGCGAGCTCGGCGGCAGCGTCACCGAGCAAACTCCGCATGCGATCGAGTGCCGACCGTCTGGCCGGGCGACCGGGAATGACCCCAAGCGTGAGCCGCGGAATCGCCTGCAGCAGCCGCGCGTGCGCGGCATCGATGCCGATGGCCACCGCGGCAAGCACGGGAGCATCGAACGGCCACGCTCCGGGACTGGCCGTCAGGACGCGATGCGCCTCGACCATGAGCCGCGGGACAGTCCACGACCTTCCGGCGTCCGCGTCCACCGCGCGCCAGATCGCCGCGAGGTCCGACGCGTGCGGATCTCCGAGCCGTTCGAGCTCGTCGGGACCCAGTGCCGCCAGCTCGAGCTGTTCGATCGTCGCTGCGAACGCGGCTTCCCATCCCGTCGTGCGCAGGTCGTCGAGGCGATACGTCGCGAGCGCCGGGCACCCGCGGAACAGCTTGCGGAGCCGCAGCGGCCGTCGTGCCTCCTCGCCGATCCGGTACGCGACGCCCGCGCCGTCGAGCACCGCGCGTGCGGCCGCAGCGGCCGTGAAGAACCGCGTCCCGGCGAGCACCTGTGCCCCACCTGCGACGAGCTCGACGCGCAGCGCGTGTGCGTGCGCCTCGCTCGGCACCAGCACGATCCGCGTCGGCAGCGGCCCTCGCGCGTCCAGCGCGATCACCGCATCGGCCCAGCGCGCGATGGTCGAAATCGAAACGATCCTCACCTGGCGCCTGAAGCCACCGTATCACTCGCCGATAGAAGTGCACTTCAACAGTGGGGATCACGTTGCCAATAACGAAAGCTCTTAGCATTACCTCCGAGGCCGGATCGAAGCTGCGCTCGACGTGGCCCGAGCGAGCGCGAGCGCTCTCGGGTAAACACCTACCGCATCGGCGACCCCAGATAAGCTCTGGTCCAGAGCCGCCGGGGGGACCTGAGCGCGATACCCCGGAGGCGACAAGGCGTCGCGCAGGTTAAAGAGGGGCGAAGAGTCCCAGCCCGACGAAGCGACCAGCGCCGATACAGACAGGGCCCGGCAGGTGAGTAGCCCGACCGGTAGGGGTACGCCATGCAATACGAACGTGATAGCGAGGAAAGCGCTTCAGATGATCCGGAACCCCATAGCGGTCTGCGAGATCGACTCCAGGCCAATAGCCAACCTTTCGCCAGTCGACATCCGCATGATCGGCGAGGTTTTGCGGAAAGCCGGCCTGCACGATAGCTCTGCGAATCAGACCATCAATGCGATCCGAAAGACGCGAAAGAAGGTGCTTCTGCTCATCCGGCGGCGGCGCCTGCTTCAAGCGCCTTCGATAGTGACGTGGATCGTCATACCCAGGAAGCACCACCGGCGTGACGGTTGCCCACGAATCGCTTGCCCGCAGATAGCGTTGAACCATGTGTTCCCCAACGGGGATGGCGGCGAGGACGGCCGTTGCCACCTTCGTTCGCTCATCGACCAACTCCTGTCCCGAGAGAGCTCGACGCGCCCACGCGACCTCGTCATAGCAATCCTGCGCAAATGTCGAAACGAGCACACGGCGAATTCCTCCGACGTGTTGAGCTGATCCGCCGCGCGACTCCAAAGTTGGCAAGGGCAAATAGGCGAAGCGTCTTCCGCCAGCAGACACGTGCGCTGCGCCTCTTGCTTCTCCATGACCGAGGACAAATGCGTTCAACTGCGACTCGGACCATTCTCCTGCCTTTGACAACTTGGCTACTTCATACGTCGCATGACGCAGTCTGCCAGCAAGGGTCAGACCTCGCCGAACGGCATCGAACGAGCGATATCGGTCAGTTTCCACATCCAGCAGCGCGAATGCAGCGACACCGCGCTCGGGTAGCTCGTCGGAGCGTCGATAGCCGATTACCTTGAACGCCGTGAGCGGGGGCGGTGCGATGAAACCGCCGTCACTCGCAAGTCGATCGAGAAACCTTCGATGCCGATCGACCAACGCTGCCAGCGTCCCGAGCACGGGTACGCGCCATCCATCCTTGGATCGTGCGCCCGGTAGCCATCTTTCACCTTGGAGGTTGTCTACCTGCTGGTCGGAGAGGATCTCCGCGGCTCCTGCGACCATATCGACACCCCAGCCTAGCGCCACGACACTGCGTGCTATCTCAGACACGACTTCAACGTGGCCCTGCTCACGGCGCGTCAACTCCTCGGCCAACGGCCAGAGAAAATGGACAGTGTCGCCTTCGATGAGGTGCGTTGGCCGGACGGTCTTCATCGTCCGGTGAGTGCGAGGATCAGCGTCTCCTGTGTTGGAATCGTTGCCTCGAACCCAGGCGTTCGCGACGATATCCATCGCGTTGTTCGGAACTGATAGCCGATAGCCGGCCTCCGCGGCCACCGCCGATGGCGCGATGATCACTGGAGCATTCTTCTCGGTGAGCCCCTCTAGCCACTCAAATGCGACTCGCGCTTCAGCAGCCAGCTCCTCACCACGCCGTTTCGCGCCAGCGGCCGCGACGAGCGATTGAAAGAGCCGAAGCGGCGATGGCGGCCACTCCGGACGTCCTCCATCACCGCGCCCGTGAAAGCGAGGATCGAAGAAGTGGATCGATACGGCAAAGTGCGAAGGCATGTCGCTCTCTCGTTCGCGCTTCACTTACTAGCTGCGCGCTTCGGCTTTGCGGGCTTCGCAGGTTTTGTGCTCGCGTTCGGCTCGCCGCTCAGATCCGCCTTCGCAAGTTCCTTGTCGAAAGGCACTTCACGGTTCTCGCCAACCTGGAACGCCACTGCCGCCGCCTTCGCGAATGCGAGAGCGACAGCGTGGGTTACCATCGTCTCGGGGGCGCCGGGGACAACAACATCCTCACGTCGACCGTCGCCATGCACAACCTTGAACTCGTTCTTGTTCTCCGGATCAAGCACGAGATTGCAGCCTTGTCGTAGATAGCCCGAAGGAGGGTACGTAAACGCGGTCAGCGCGAGCCCCAGGACGTAGCGACGTAGCGTGAGTGTCTTCTCCGCATCCGCGGCATCGAGGAGACGAAGCGCTGCGAGGTGGAGAATTGCATTGCGCCGGATTCCGCCCGTCGCAATTACACCTCCGTGCGATCCCGACGCCGGTACGTGAACGAATCCCCGCTTGGCATGCGCGTCCTTCGACTCCTTGCTCTTACCTGCATCGTCAATTAACTTATCGTCGACGTACGATGTTGCAGGATTGTATTGCGCGGAGCGTGTCAGCGTCTTCACGTCGTAGGCACGAATCGTGGATGCGATGAGCCGCGGGCGCTTGCATTGGGTTTCGCGAGAATCCCACACCCCGAAGACGAGTGATGTCGGCGCGATCTTTGCGAGTGGCGCTGCATCACCGTCCAGGTCGGCTTTGAACGCGCTACGAAGTTCATCCTGCAACGCCGAGCAGCGTACGATCGCATCCCCAGCACGATGTCCCGCGTCAAGCAGGTTGATCTTCTTCTTGCCGGCCTCGACCACGATCTGCGGTACCAAGCCCGCGTACTCCTTCTTGGCAAACAACGGCTCGATCCGGTTTGCCTGCGAGCCTACCGTGTCAAGTAGGCAGATATTCATCGCATCGCCGAAACTATCGATGTTGTAGCCACCCTTGAAGGTCTTGTCTTCGCTCGCCGCGAACGTCGCCGGGAACACTACTCCGTCGTGACCCTCCACGGGCATGAGGTTCTCGCGGATCACCAACGCAGCTGGACCGGTTTCCTGCAGCCAGGAATCGAACTGATTCAGGATGTCGTTCATTGCTCTCTCCTTGCAAATGAGGCGGCCTGGGTGAATCCCTTGTGCTTCCTCTGGTCGGTGCGAAATGCGTTCTCGAACCTAAAAATGCGACTACCCACGTGTGGCAACAGGCCGGAAACTGCCGCAGGCGCGATACAGGTGGTGACTGGCGATGCCCATGTGTAGTACTCGAATACGCGGGCCTCGTTTGTCGGCTTGGGTCGATGACGCTGCAAGCCTACCAGACAAAGGAACTCGATTGCCGGTGCAGCCGTAAGGGTCAGGTGCTTGTGTTTGTTCGGCGAGAATCCGACGTCCAGAGGATGGGCGTGTGCTCCACGAACGGCATCGAAGTAGAATGGCTCCACCTTGTCTCCGTCCGCCACCTCATGGTTGTCGTCGTTTCCCTCGGCGTCCAAGGTCTCACCCGGATCTTCCGCTGGCGAGCCTCCGGCATGCGACCGCATAACACAGTAGTACTCAAAAGGACTCTCGGTCGCGAACGCCTCCCTGCACGATACGAGGGCAGCCAGCGCGATGCGAAGCACTTCTTGGCTACCCGCCCAAGTCTTGGGTACATCGTCGCTTTCGTCGCCCCACCAGTCGAGACGAAGCCCAAAAGGCTCAGCGATAGCGATGCTCCCAGCGCGCAAGAGCGTGCCCAACTCCTTCCGGCGCTTCTCTCCCGCCTGCGACAACACCTGTTTTTCCTTCTTTAGTTCGCGTCTCTTCGTCTCAAGCGCATCCCGCTCCCTTTTCAGCTCAGCCGATAGTGCGCCTCGAAGCCCGATCCGTTGCACACGGTCGATCATCTCTGCGATGGAGCACTGCGCGGTGTTCATCGATTGAAGGTAGAAGCTGTGGGTGTTGCCCTCGAACCAACCTTCTGCGCCACCCCACGCGCGATCGGCGAGTTCCAGGAGACCGCAGCACGCAAAGAACTGCCCCGGGTTCGTCGGGTCGACTCGAACGCGAAGCGGGGCTTCGGCTACCGTCATTCTGCAGCCACCTGGGTTGAAGGCGTATCCGCGTCACCTTCGTACATCTGCGACGCCAACGCATCGGCAGCCCGGACCAACGACTCGAGGTACGCCAATCCCCAACGCCCGTACTTGCGCTGAAGCCTGGCGAAGCGACGAGGCACTTCGCGCGCGATCACCGCGGAGTCCGTGTCCGACCGCCTCGGATCGAATGCTTCTTCCAAGGGAAAGTGCGGTCTCGCGCGGCCGTGGTGCGCTGCGATGATATGTCGAGCCAGTTCCTTTGCTTCGTCGGGGAGCTTTCTGAAGGCGGGTTCCCCCTCTACATCAAAAAGCGAGCCGAACTCGTGACGATAGTTTGTTGTCTCGCGTGATCCTTTACTTCCCGACTTCGCAAGCACCATCTGCGGATTTCGATTACCGATCGATCGCTGCCAGACCGCCCGATTCTTTCCGAGGTCGTGAAATCGCGCTGCCCATATGACGGCGGATGCCTCCAACCGATCTAGACCAAGTCGTGCGCCGATCTCGCCTGCGAAATGCTCGGCAGATTCGAGATGAAACCGGAGTGTCTGCGTACACTCGGCCGTCCTCGATCCATCATCATCAGCGAACTGCGGTTTGACGTACCAACGCCAGATTCGACTCGCGTTTGCATCCAAATCTCCGTTTGTCTCGTCGTCCGTGGAATCCCCGTCATCGGTGAGCTGAATTGTGCAAACAAGCCGCATGCCGCGTCGCTTCGCGCGCTGGTCCTGATCGTCATCCGCCGCATCACCATGCAGCCGACACCGACGATTTTGACCTGTTTCGTCGAGCCATTCGTCGGCTACATCATATTGGAGTCCAGCGAGGACGCCGACGTCCCCGAGAAGGAGCCCACTGGGCTCGAGTCCACCCACGCGCGGTGAAAGCACCACCGTGCAATCGGCTAGGTTGATCTGCTGTTTCTTCGGGGCATCCTCCGCTACGAGGTCTGCTAGACGTCGCGAGACGACTCGACCGTCAGGGTCGATTAGCCACGCGAACTGCTCCTTGCACCGCTGGGCGATCGCCTCGAGATGTTTGAACACTCGGTCGGTGCGGTCACGCAGGAGTTCGTGGGGCTTCAGCGGGTAATCATCCAAGAGATCTTGCGGCCTGTACTTCTCGAGCAGTTCCGCGGTCAGAAAATCCACTTCCTCGCGCCAAGCAATATAGGTCTGCGGTTGGTCCCACGATTGTGGTATGCCATGGAGCCAGCCTGCGACCGGTGGGCGACCCGGGAGCTTCTCGCGGATCGATGTCAGCGCCCACGCATCGAAGAGGATCTCGTCCACTGGAAGGATCACAGGTGGCGGAGTGAATGCGTCTTGACGATCTTTGGCGGGGAGCGCGCTCAACGCAGCAGGGCTCGCGCTATGGCGAGCGTGATGCCTTGGTAGCGTCCGTAAGAGCGCCAGAGTCCGCTCACGTGCGTTCTCGTAGTCATCGTTCCTCGTGCCTTTCTTGGTCGAATCTCCTCCTTCCGACGTAGAATCGAACTCGGAGACGACAATGTCGATCTTAGCGTCGCCACTTCCGAAGCGATTCACACGCCCGAAACGCTGAGCCATGCTGTCGAACGGCGTCAGATCGCAAACGAGATGATCGGCCGACATATCGATCCCGACCTCGCCAGCGGAAGTGCAGACGAGATAGACTGTGCCGTTCCGAATTTTTTCTCGCGGAAGTTCGGGCTTGGAATCGAAGCGAGCGAAGATGGGATTCGTCTTCTTCAGCTCATCGCGCTCACGTCCACGAATCGTGCCTGTAAGGGTCGCGCAGCTATCACTCGGGAGCTTCTTGGTGACCGTCTCGACGTCTTCCAGCTTGTGGACGAAGACCAGGATCGCCTGCGAGCTATCCTTGTGCTCGAGCGCCAAGTCGGCGATCTGTTCGGCAATCTGCTTCTCTTCATGGACCGAATGAAAAGCGATGCGCTTCTTGGCATGGATGCGATCACGAACCACGTCGTTCTCGAGATCTGCGGGGCTGAGCCGAAACGTTGTGCCATCCGGCCGTTCCTGTCCCGCGCGCAACGTGGCTGTGAGTGCCACTACGCGGAGGCGTCCGAACCCGTCTCGCTGTGCCTCCCCCTTTCGTTGCTCCAACTCGATGGCTGTGATGAGCTCCTGAAATGCCGGCTCGAGGTGGGCTTCGTCATGAACCAAGAGCGAGTGTTGAGCGAGGAATCCGGCGTGAAGCGGTCGCGCCTTGAATCCTCGCCGATATCCGGAGAAGAGGAGTCGGCTCCCGATCATGTCGACTGTACCGACGATGATCGCAGGTCGAGAGGGATCCTCTCTCCACTCTGCATTATCGGCGAACTGGCCGCGTAGAGTGCTGACAGCGAGCGGAACCTGGAGATGGAGAAGGTCACGTATTTCTTGGATCCCCAATGAGCGCAGGTGGTGCCGCACCGCATGGAGCTTCTCCTGTTCGAGAAGTCTCTTGCGGATGCGCTCTGCTTCGCCTGTCGCCTGGTCGACGACGGTCCTCCGGTTGACGACGTATACAAGACGTCGGGGGAAGTCGCTTGCGCTACCGTTCTTTGCGTGAGTCGCGAGAGCGAGCAGCCAGATGGCGATGATTGATGTCTTACCAAGCCCGGTTGGAATGTCGCATCGCTCTGGAAAGTTTTTTTCAAGGAGTCGCTCGAACAGCGATCGTTGCCATGGGAATGGCTCGTTTTCGGTCAGAGCGTGAAAGAGCGCATTGAACTCGGCGTGGTCTGTCATGGCGCTCTAACCCGCTCTATCGTGCCAAGGAATCGTCTTGCCCGTGCCGGTGAGGATGCGAATCACTTGGCTCAGAGGGTCCAGCGCGCTCGCGAGGGACCGCTGCCCGGAATGAGGCGGAACCGCAGATCCGGCGACCTTCATGAACCACGATTCAAAACTGCTTTCGCTCACGCCACCACCGATTCGTTGCCACACTACGCGCGAGGCCCGCCTAGGCCAAGACCATCGGCGACGCCTTTTGACATCTAGCGTCAAGATACCCATCCGAGCGCGCCGATCTCGGACGTCAGCGCGCGCTGGAACTTCGCGCCGAGCCCGCCCTTGAGGCCGTCGAATCCGACACACCGAAGCTCAAGGCCGCGGGACACAGCGCGTAGACCGCGGTCGCGTTGCGCGACGACGCCTCCGTGTACGCCTTGCCCTCCGGCAGATCGCGGAACAACACCTTGCCGTCGGTGCTCGTCGCGTCTCGCAAGATGGCGTCCGCGATCCGATGCGGCGCTTACACCGAGGTGATCGAGCCGAGATCGAGCAGGGCCGAATCGTCGGAGAAACTCGACCCCAATCACCGGGAAGTCGAGCTTGCTCTGCTGCCATGCCTCGAGCAGCGCTTCTTCCATACGGTTCGCCTGCGCCACCACCGAGTTGAGGAGGACGGCAGGCACGTCCTTGCCGTCGATCCGGCGGGTCTCCGCCGTGTACTTGAGCGCATCCTCGCCTCGCTCGTAGGTTGGTGGAAACACCTTGTCGCCCGCGCCACCCGCGGGCTGGAGCCGCAGCCCGACGCGGACCGCGACCCCCGCATGATCGACAAGCTTTTGTAGTAGTTCGAGATCAAGCTTCATTCAAGTTTAATTTCGGTATGTTAGCGAGGCTCACGACCCCGGCAGGCTCGGCACCAGCTCTGAGGGTAGGTTGTAAAGCCATCACGCGATTTCTTGCGCCGCAGGCCGAATATCGCGAGCGGTCCGCTCCGAAGACAATGGGGACATTTGAGGAAAAGAGGCAGCTGCTGCATTTTGTGTTCATTGCTGCGGTACGGAACGTGCCGTAGCATGTTACCTTTCGCCTCCCAATGTCTAGTTCAGCCGTCACCATTTGCGCAAGGCATTCTTGGTGGCGTGCGCAGATTCCCATGATTCGCTCGAATCGTGCGGACGGGTGCGAGGCCCCATTGAAGCATTGCCGCGGTCCGGACTTGCCGCTGCGCTCAAATGCTCCTCCGCACTCGTCCGCATGAGGAGAGCCTTTACCAAGAACACAAGTCCCGATCGTAGTTTCCCGAGAACGCGACACGCTCGTCGCGATGCGCGATGAAGTGGTGAAGGTTCGGGGAGCGAATCGTGTGCGAACTCGACGAGGTTCGATCCCTGCCACGCCACCGAGAACCACATCGTGATGGGCAGCGGCGCTCCCGCAGACGGCACAATGGCGGGAGACGCGCTGTTCCTTCATGAAGCCGTGCACGTCGCGCAACAGCAAGTTACCACGCGCGATCCCGCGCTGCGCACGAAGCCGATCGGCGACAAGATCAAGCTGCCCAACGCGATGCCGACAAGCACGCAAAAGACGTCCGAGGCACGAGCGGCTCGCCAAGCTCGGCGCGTCCGGGGCGCGGTGCGCGCGGCATATCAGAGGCAAACGTCTGGCGCTCAGTCGCCGGGCAAGTCCGCCACGAGCTTCGCGATCGCGGCGTCGCGCATGGCGTAGTCGGCGCTCATCGGGGGTTCCTCCTTGAGCGCCAGCGGCTTGTCGACGATCTGCGAGAGGTAGTACGCGGCGAAGTCGCGGATGCGGAACTTCGCACCGTTGCCGATGGTGGCTTCCTCGCTGCCGAAATATCCACGCATCACCGTGCGGTCTTCGAGGAGCTCGCGCAGCACGGGGATCGCGGCCTTGCCGAGCGAACTGAAGCGATCTCCAACCAGACCGGCAGTGTCGTCGTACCAGAGGAAACCCCACGCGTTGAGGTGGCCGGTTAGCTTGCGCTGCAGCGCCACCGCATAGATGCGCGCGATCATAGCGCGATCGTGGCGGCGGACGAACGTGAGATCGCGCGCGAACAGCACTTCTGCGGCCACGAACCGAGCCTTGGCCGGTGCCTTCGGGTCGTCGATCAGCGTTTCGAGCGCCGCGGCGTTGCCCGGCTCGTTCCAGATCTTCGCGATCGTCTCATCGTGCTGCGGATAATAGAACAGCTCGCCATACGCATCGGCGACGAGCTTCTCGGGCAGTGCAGCAGCGTGAGACATGTGCTCCTCCGGGGACGCGTTGCGCGGGACCTCGTGGGAGGGCGAGGGCGCGCGGCTGCAACTGGCTGCGGCAATGCATGCGGCGGCGAGGATGGATCTCATACGCGTTCCACGGTGAGCTTGCCAGATTCGACGTACCCTTCGGCGCCGGTGTCGGGTCCATCGACGACCTTGATCCAGATCTGCGTCGTCGAAGGCTGGCCCGGGCGCTCGCCCGTCTTGATCACACGTGTGCCCTTGGCCAGCGTGCGGAGCTCTCGCCACGGTCCGGGCACGTCCTGGTTCAACTCGTGAGCTTGGTTGAGCACGTGGACGTCGGGCACCGGCAGATCGGTCGTCGGCTGGCCATCCCCCTTGTCGGTCAGATCCGTCGCCTTGATATAGCCGGTCTTGCCGGCGTGCGCACCATCGTCGAGGGTGACCTTGTTGTAGGCGACGCCATTGACTGCCCCGATGTTCTTGATCTTGACCTTCGTGTCCTTCGCGAGCTTGAACACCGCCGTCATCAACTCGTCGAAAAACTGGGTGTTGTCGGCGGAAACGACCACGGTGCCGCGTGCGGTCGCGGCGTTCCACCCCGCCGCGGCGGCGAGGAAGTGCTGCGATGGCACCCCGGCTGAGACCAGCGCTGAGGAGATCCTCGTGAGCTTGCCCTTGGCGTCGACCTGGAAGCCCCATTTCACCGAGCCGTAGTAGGTGCCCTTCTGTGTACCGTCGATCGCGAGCGCCGTGGTCTCGAACTCCATGCCCGAATCCTTGGAGCGGTCGCTTCCAGCTTCGTCGTGCATCCACGCGTCCTCGACCTTCGTCGTCCCACCGTCCCTGAAGCGATGGCCGAGCTTATAGGTCGCGGTCGTCTTGTCCGGTACCGTCGCGGGCGGCGCGTTGTTCTCCTTGGTGTCCGCAAGCTTGCAAACGGTGTCGTCGTCAGAGCCGTACACGGGGTTGGTCCTGTCGATGCGGCGATCGAGCTTGTTCCCCGCATTGGGTCCGCTTCGCACGATCCGCAGCTTTTCGGTGGGATCGATGATCGCGGGTACCCCCCGCTTGATGTTCGTCAGCGACTGGGTGAACCCGATCTTCGTGGCGTCGACTTCTGTACCGGGCTTGAACGTGAGATCGATCTCGACGCCGTCGCCGTCGGGTGTCTTTTGATACCCCGAGTCGACGAAGTCGCCCCAGTGCGAGCTGAGCGTCGCCATCTGCAAGGCCCCCGCCGTCCCGGGGGTGGTCGCGGCGCGGCTGCGGCCGATCGGTTCGCCACGAGCTGCGCGCGCCCCCCAGTCGTCGGCCTCGCGCTCCAGGTGATCGTCATCGTTGATGCCGATGCCCTTGGCCTGCCGGGACGCTGTGACGCGGCCCTCGCTCTGCTGGACCACATGCGCGATCTCGTGGCCGAGCAACTCCTGGCCGCGCGTGCTCGACGGATCGTACGCGCCGGGCGCAAAGTGAATGTTGGCGCCCTGCGTATACGCGACTGCCCCCATCGCTACCGCTTCGCCGCCCTCGTGGACGCGCACACCGCCAAAGTCGAAGTCGAACGCGGACTCCATCCGCTCGCGCAAGGGACCCGGCAACCCACCGCTGCCACCGCCGCTCGGCGTCTGGCCTTCGGTGCTCGCTCCTGCCGCGCGCTGAATCGGCAATGACTCGGTCAGCGTCCGCTTGCCCGGCGTCGGGCCGTCGGCGCTCGCTCCCACCACGCGCTGAATCGGCAGTGACTCGGTCAGCGTCCGCTTTCCGGGAGTCGCCAGCGGCCCCGCTGCCGAGCTACCTGCATTCGGGCATCCATCGTCGCCACGACGATCTCGACTCATGCCGCCCCTTCTTGTGTTGGATTGTGTAGGAGTGAATCCGGCCATGTGTACCGAGCATCCACGGCGATCTCCTACGATGTGCTTACCGCTCGCAAGCAGGGTGGGGAAGCATCGATCGACGTGAGGGCGGCCTTCCAGCATCACTAGGCCAGAGCGCGTCTACGTCATCACGAGGGCTCCCACTCATGCCATCGCGGCCGCCCCGAGGCAGCCAATCCACCCTTCATTCTCCAGTCGCTGCCATGCCTTCTCGATGTGCCGGTCTTGGTAGCGAGCCTTCTTACGCTCGTTCCAGCGCTGCACGAGATCGCGTGCCTCGGCCGGCGAACGTGCTCCCTCGTGAGATGCAACCCAGTGGACGGTCGCGAGGAGCTCCATGCTGTACGGCGTCTCGTAGCCGCGGATCAGACGCCCCACCCGCTCGAGCCGCCCTCGGGCTTCGGCGTTGTCGCCGAGCAGCCGATCCGCGGCGGCAGTCGCCCCCGGCATCAGCCGGATCTCGGCGCGCGGCGCATCCGCGGTGACGCCACTGAGCAGGGTGCCTTCCATGTCCGTCAACACGTGACGCAGCTGGTCCGCGTAGGGCCCGAACGGTTGCTTCGCGTAGCGCAGCTCGAGCTCTTCTCCTGCGGCCTGGAGGAAGTACGCCAGCTTCTGGATCTCGATCTTGGTGAGGGCGTAGTCGAGGCTTGCGTACGCGTCGATCAGCTTCACGAGGAGCGCGCAAGCGAATGACGTCAGCGAGCACGGCGTGCACGAGGTGGAGTTGACTGTCGTCGCACTGTCGATCGGATCCACACGCCGAGGTTAGGTTCGTGCCTCGGCTGGAGGTACCGGTAATTCTTGCCCTGAAGATTTCCGCGACGTCGCGGAAATCTCCCGAAGCCATGGCAGCCTCTGTCGGCGAAGCACCGCGCCGCGATGCCTGGATGTTCCGGTGCTGGACCAGCTCCACGACGTCAGAGTATCCATGATGGGGCGATAGATTCACCTCGGGCAAGACACACGCGACGCGCAGCTTGCACACGGAATTTGGTTCCAAGCTACCGGGCGTCTACCGCTGACCGCTCTGGGGCACCGGGATGACGCCGAGCTCCGCCTCGTGAGCTTGATCCCGCCAGATGGGCACTATGCCTACCGCCCCGGCATCCGGCACCATGGCGGGTGACTGCGCCTGGCGGCATCGGCTTTGCTGGTGCAGTACGCTCGCCGGACGGTCCGACGTGGGCGCGATTCCGCGGAATCGTGGCTTCCGCCCATGGCGGCGTCGGGTAGCGAAGCGCCGTCAACGGCACCGCTCCGATGAGTGACAGCAGCCGATTCCGCGGAATCGTCGCGCCTACCCGTGGCGGCATCTCCGTGCGGCGGTTGTCGGCGACCCCATCCAAGCCCTCGCGGTTCACCTCGCCGCGCGGCGGCATGCCGTCCACCGCAACTCCACGCCAGGTACACGTGCTTGTCGCCACATGACAGGTCTTCATTGACCCTGATCCCACCAACCGGCGTCGCGCTCGTGTTAGCGAGCGTCGTGCTGGAGCAGCCGCATCGTCTCGCGAAGCAGGGCCGCACCGGCGAAGTCACCGCGGGCTTCGGTCGCGTCGATGATCTTGAACATGATCCCGCGGTCGCCACCCGTGGGCGTGTTGCGGAGCTGAAGCGCCTCGTAGACCAAGCGTTCGTCGGCAGTCGGGGTTCGCAGCGGCGTGCACATCGCGAGCACCTCACCGAGCTGCGGCACCGGAGCGACCTGCGAGATCGCCGCGAGCAACGCCCATGCCTGTCGATCGGCGAGCTCCGGATCGTCCAGACGATCGAGGCAGTAGTCGGCGAGACGTGACGACACGCCCGACAGCCAGACCGCGACGAACAGGTCGTCCGTTGTAGCTCGCAAGGCGAACCAGTCGGCGAACGTGAGCAGTGGCGGCCGGCGGTGGTCGAGCCAGTCGATGAGCTTGGTCAGGCGGAAGCTTCCCGCGTCGGCCGCCGTGAGCCCGCTGGCCGAGAGCGCGGTCCCTATCCGGCGCAGCCGGGTGTTTCGCTCGTCGACCTGGAGGCTCGCCAGCTCCTCCACCAGCGGGGAGCGAGCGCCGAACCGCCGCAGCAAGTGCACCGCCATCCGCAAGCCATCACGCGCGCCGGGAGCGAGCTTGTAGTGATCGAGCACGCGCGCCAGCTCGAGCTGGCACCGGTTGAGCCACCCGGCAGTGCACAGCTTCGTCAGCTCCGCGACAGCGGGCTCATGGGCTCCGATGAGGTCGTCGCGAAACCGAACGTGCTCGAGCGGGGCTCCGCGTGCGAACAGCGCGAGCGCACGGTCGACGTGCGGATACACGGGTTCCCAGTCGTCGGTCTCGATGGCGGCGTCGACGAGGGCCGCCACGTCGAGTGCGCCCACATCGCCGGCCACGGCGGCGGCGTGGGTATCGAGGCAACACTTCTTGAACTTCCGACCGCTCCCGCACGGGCACGGCGCGTTACGGGCAACGTCGACCAGCTGCTGCATTCCGGGACGCTATACCGCCACCCTGACAGCTCGCGGCTCACTCCGATGATGCGATCACGCGAGCTCCGCTCATAGCAGCATTGCCGACAAGACCTGATCGAAGCTGTCCTCCACCCGGCGGGACATGTCCGATCCGGCTGCGGGAGACCAACAGCGTAGCACCGTGTAGCGGTGCGATGGCGCTCCGTCGCGGCGTGCCTACGATCGGAGAGCCATCAGCAGGGCGGCTCGGTGCGGCCTCGTGCCCGGCGTCCTCCCTGCTGGTCCCCCGAGGTGCTGAAGCCGCCTGTTCGCGATCTCCAGGCATCATCGTGACGGTAGCCCGACGACAGGGATCTCAACAAGCGACGCGCCAGCGTGCATGGTTGATCACGTGGATGCCAGGTAAAATTCTGACCGCGCTAGATC
>Ga0137437_1000116_pt1 | contig 20446 bp, 16 predicted proteins | sample EasRivERMGT138_2_FD_102332 | JGI IMG/M metagenome (GOLD analysis project Ga0137437, IMG submission 102332) | Soil microbial communities from meander-bound floodplain in the East River, Colorado, USA - East River MetaG ERMGT138_2 | ecosystem: Environmental > Terrestrial > Soil > Floodplain ...
AGCTGGATCGTCTCGACGACGCCCAGCCGGGATTGCGCCAGCCTTGCTAGGCCGTCGAGACGCGCGCGCGCATCCGTATCCGCGAGCGCGGCCTGCAGTCGAAGGCGGAAATCGCTCTGCCCCGCGGGCTGGTCCATAAAATGAGTATCCAGGCGATGCAGTGAACGAAGCGGGCAAGAGCCTGGTCAGCCTGTTGCAGCCTGCGCTGCGTCAACGCACCTTCGAATCCGCGGTCCGGCCTCCCGAAGGAAAGCCGCCGACCAGCGTTCCGCACTTGCCTCATCGAGGTGCGAGCCGTCGAACGTGCGCAGACCATCGATCTGTGGCGCCAGCAGATCGTGCCCGAGTTTTGCGGCGATTGCCATCGCTTCGGCCTGCTTCGTCTGGACCGTCGGAACAATCGTAAGAATCACGCAGTTGCGATCGACGGGCAGCTGCGCAAGGAATTTCTCGCCGAGCCTCGCATATTGGTCCCAGCGCTCGACATTGCTCGGCTGGCCGTCAGATACTTGCTTGGCCTCGAAACTGCCGCTTCCCATCCTCCGCCACACTCCCGTTTCACGCGTACGGTACACGGCAACAGCGTTTCCGCATGCGATGGGCAGCGCAGCGCAAAGTCCCCTGTGCAGCGACTGCCAGGTCCGCTTTTCCTTGTACCGTTCCAGGATGTCGCGACCTTGAAGAATCTGTTCTGTAGGCGGTGACACGCGGTCGTCGAAGAAACGATCGACATTGATCACGTAGACCTTCGCGCGCGGGCGGATCTTCGAAAGCAACGGCCCGAAGAAAGCGACGGTCTCGCTGTGGCTGAATCCGAGCAGGTAGTGGCGAATGCCCGGCGCGTAAAACCAACTGGCGGTCGCGGCGCCGGCAAATGCAAACTGCAGGCGGCTGCTTCCGACAATCAAGACGTCGGCGTCGGCGGCTGCACGCTGCGCCTGCGGTTCGAGGCCGAACCAGAACGCGCCGTGGTCGTAGTCCCCGTAGGTCCTGGCCGTGCAGTCCGACAGGTAGGCGTTCGAGCCATAGCCGCTCGCTGGGCAGGCGAAGATTCCGTCGACGCGATGCTTGTAGACGAACGCCCCCCCGAAGCTGCAAGCGATCACCAGCACAAACAACGACGGGACAGCCTTTCGGTACCATGCAAGTTGACCCGGCTCGATGAAGTGGGCTGTAGCGGGCATTTGCGCGCTTCAAACTGAATAAGCGTTGGAATCGGAGCAAGCGAAAAAGGGAAAGCTGCGTTCTGGATTCTAGCAGAAGGCCTTGCCGTTTGGGACAATGTGACGCCATGGATTGCGCCCGAATTCTCAAAGCCTGCCGCTGTTTCCACATTGGCAAACCGCTCGTTCCACCTGCGTCCTTTGCGTGCCGGTCATGAAGCTTCGACGGATCGCGCTCATGTCGAGCCTCGGGCTGATCGCGCTTGCCGGTGTCGCCTTCGTAGCGGCGCGGTTTGCCGCACCGCCCGAACTGCAATGGCGTTTTCGCGTCGTGGAAGCCAAAGTTCGCGGTGATTTGGGCGAGATCCCCCTTCGCAACCTGATTGCTTGGCTTGCGCCGGGTAGCCCTGTCTATCTGGCTGCGGTTGCGGAAAATCCGAACCTTCACGCCTCTATCAGGAATTTGCTGACTAAGTCCGACGACGCAGCGCAAGGAAAGCTCTTGTACCTCAGGCACTGCGGGCAATGTCACGGGGAAGTTGGCCACGGCAACGCGGGCCCGAATCTTCTCAGCGCGGTGTCGAACAAGTCGGACTGGTCGTTTTTCTCCACTACCAAATGGGGCAGGGCGGGCACGTCGATGCAGCCGCAGCCATTGAGCGAATCCCAGATCTGGCAAATCCATGCGTACTTGCGCAACGGCGTGCTCGCTGCTCTCGGCCAGCCGAACACCGGTGGCGGGAAAGCCGCCGCCCGTCCTGTGGTTGAGGTCGAGATGCGGCGGATCATCGAGACCGACAAGACCCCCGGACAGTGGCTGACTTACGCCGGAAACTACGCGGGCCACAGACACAGCCTCCTCCCCCAGCTGACCAAGAGCAATGTCGGGAACCTTCGGCTTGCGTGGGTCGCCCAGCTGCGGCAGGTCGATCGAGAGCTGCAGGTGTCGCCCATTGTCGCCGGCGGCGTGATGTTCGTCTCGGAATCGCGCGACGGTGTGGTCGCACTCGACGCAAAGACGGGCGAAGTGATCTGGACCTTTCGACGGCCCATTCCTGACGGGCTATCCCTTTGCTGCGGCATGCCGAACCGCGGGGTGGCCGTGCTTGGGCAGACCGTTTTCGTGGCCACGATCGATTCCTTTCTGGTCGCTCTCGATGCCAATACCGGCAAGCAGCGCTGGATCGTAAAGGTCGCCGACTATCGCGATGGGTACTCCATGACCGGCGCACCGCTCGCGCTGGGAGATCGTGTCGTCGTCGGCGTCGCCGGAGGCGAGTTCGGAGTCCGGGGGTTTCTGAGCGCATTCGACGCTGCCGAAGGACGGCTGCTCTGGAAATTTCACACCGTTCCAGGTCCGGGCGAGGCGGGCCACGACACGTGGACAGGCGAGGCCTGGAAAACCGGCGGCGCGCCCACCTGGACGGTCGGCGCCTACGATCCGCAGGAGGACCTCATCTTCTGGGGCACCGGAAACCCTGGGCCGGTATACCAGGCGAGCGGGCGGCCCGGGGACAATCTTTTCAGCAACAGCGTGGTCGCGATCGAGGCGAAGACCGGTCGGCTACGGTGGTTCTACCAGTTCACCCCAGCCGATGAACACGACTGGGATTCGGTCCAGCAACCCATCCTGGCCGAGATTGACTGGCAGGGTAGGAAACGGGCGGTCGTGCTCTGGGCAAACCGGAATGCGTTTTTTTATGCATTGGACCGAAAGACCGGGGAGTTTCTCTTTGCGAAACCCTTCGTAAAGCAGACCTGGAACCTGGGATTCGACGCCAAGGGCCGTCCGCGCATGGCTGGCAGCGCGCGGCCCAGCGCCTCGGGTGCCCTCGTTTGGCCGGCGGTCATGGCAGCGACAAACTGGTGGCCCCCCTCGTACGATGCGTCAAGGCAGCTGGTATTCGTCCCTTGTTCGGACGCCGCCGGGATCTACTACCAGTCCGAGCAAGTCAAGTACGACAGAGGCGAACGCTTCGAGGGAAGCGCAGCTTCCTACTTCGCGCAGAATCTGCCGGCAACGGCATACGTCAAGGCCATCGACGCCCGGACCGGGGACGTGCGCTGGCAGACGGTCCTCGATTCGGGTTCGGAGAATTTCGTATGGACCGTCGGCGGCGTGCTCTCGACCAAGGGCGGCATCGTCTTCGCGGGCTATCGCGATTTTTTCCGCGCCTTCGATGCCGACACCGGAAAGGAGCTCTGGAAGATCAATCTTGGTGCCCGCGTCCGCGGCTCCCCGATATCTTTCTCGCTTGACGGCAAGCAGTACATCGCGGTCGCGGCCGGACACTCGATGTTCGTGTTCCTCCTGCCGGGCCCGTAGCGGCACGCGTGAATTCGAAACCGCGCCGCCGAAAATTCGCCGGGCACGTCAGCTCGAGTCGATTAGCCTTTCTTCTGCTGCATCCTGGAGCCTCACGTCAGATCCTTGCGTACGCGCGCTTTTTGATCTTGTTACAGCTCTTTGACCCACTCTTCGGTCCAGCGCGCCACCTGGTCGCGCCAATCGCGCCGTGCAAACGTATGGTTTGCTTCAAGCAGATCGAACCGCGTAATGCGGTCGCCTGCGAGCAATCGCCGCCAGCGGCTGGATCCCTTGACAACATTCTTGAACTCCTGCGCCACGAGATCGTTTTCGCTCAGGATGAGGAGCAACCTGCCCTGGAACCTGCGTAACGCATCTTCCATCCGGTCCGGGAGCGGCGCCTCGTCGGTGGGCAACGTTTCGACGGCGCGCGACGGGACAGCGCGCCCCTTCGCGTCAGCGACGGACTTACCGAGTGCTGCCGCAGCCTCGCGAAATTTGAATTCGCCGCCTGCCACCTTCTGCCACAGGCTGGCCTGGAATAGTCGCCGCAGGTAGTAGTGACGAAGATGCACGCGGGCAACCCCCTGCTCAGTGCGCACCCAAGGATTCAGCAGTACCAGCCCGCTCACTCGCGCATCCTGGTGGGCGTAGAACAGTGCCGCCGAGGCCGCGTCGCAAAGGCCCCATAACACGACATCTTTCAGCCCGGGGACGCTTGCGAAAAACCGGTCGATTGCGCAGCGGATGTCTGCGCCCACGCGCTCGAACGTCCGCACCTCCCCATCGCTGTCTCCCTTTCCGCGGTAATCGAATCGCAATGTGGGCACGCCGCGTTCCGCAAGGTGGCGGGCCAACAACGTGAACTGCCGATGGCTCCCCACCCGGTACTGTGGCCCGCCCACAACGATGAGCACGCCACGTCGTGACGAGAGCGCCACTCCACTCAGAACGCCGATCAGCGAGTCGCCTGCGCAATCAAAAGCCATCGCCTGTTCCTCGACAGGCATGATCAGCAATGTATTGTCTTCGACACAAACTGTGTCGCGGGTGAGGGCCGCATTCAAGCGCGCTCCAGCGGCATTGCACCGGGGAAATTGAAATCGAGTCCAGCGCACCGCTGGCCTAACGGGTGGACATACACGCACCGCAGTTTGGCCTCGCCGTTCAGCGGCGCGAGGCGAAGTTTCGGCAGCGCGATCTTAATGCGACCCGGATGCAGCGCAAAGTCCATCGCGCTCATCGGCAACACCGCTTCGTGCCCAAGCCGCAAGTTGCCTTCAGTCCCTGATTTGATGGGCTCGAGCTTGCCTGGTCCGATGAATAAATTGTTCAGCGCCCTGAGCGCAATTCGGGGTTTTCGAAGGCCGACGAAAATCCCGTGATTCGGGAGTTCATCGATCAGGGTGTTGTGAACCATCTCCAGGTGATTGTCGGGCCAATGAAGATCTTCGGCGCCGATCGAGACGACATGCGGATTTTCACTGTGCCTGCCGTGCTGGATAATATTGCCCCGGAGCAGCGATATTCCGCCCGACGGGAACTCCACCGCGTAGCTTGCCCTGCCGGAATCGTGGTCGGCGATCAGGTTGTATTCGACAACCGAATGGCGCGCGCGCGTCTTGACGTTGTGTCCGGTGACGCCATGGTGGACATAGCAATAGCGCATTGAGAATTGGTCGATCAGACCTACGTAAATATTGTGCATCCAGCGGCCGGTCCGCGTGTAGTTACGGTCCAGTTCGCAAAATTCAATCGTCAGTTCGGCGTCTGGGCGGTTCGCCGTCAGGATGGCAGTTTCATTGTCGCGAAAGACGCATTGCCGAACTGTGAGTCTTTTTCCCTCGGCACGAATTCCGGCGCCGTTATCGTCTTCGACTTTGCAGCCCTCGAAAAGCAGGTTGACCACTTCCACGTTGTCGCCCTGGATCACCCAGATTGCCTTGCCTTGCGCGCTGGCTCCGTCCGCCAGCAGGGATGGCTTTCCCCCGATCCCCACCAAGCGCAGCCCGGACTGCGGCCATACCGCCACGTCTCTCCGGTATTGCGCATTCTCGATCTGAATTTCGTCACCGTCGCGCGCTACCTTGGCTGCCTCCGCAGGGCTCGCCAACGGGCGCCCAGGTCCGACGCGCAAGATGCGCCGCTCGGGCGCCAATGGCGTGGCGATTGAAGCGCCCTGATTGCCGGCCATCGATCTTGGCGTTATCCAAGCGGCCGCCGCAACAAGCGCCGATTTGATCATCATGCGGCGTGAAAGCAGCATCTCAGTGATTTGACGCAGCCATGCGCGTTGGGTTACTTGCCCGCAGCAGGGTTGTCCGACATCTGTGCGGACTGTGACACCGAACGCACCGCCAGTTCAATTGTCAGTAGGCGCCGTCCCGCGAGAGATAGGCCCTCTCGCGCCGCTTGCTCGACGTAGTGGGGCAAGCGCTCGGTGGCAAAGATCGTGTGCGCCGCGAGCATCCAGCTCGCTGGATCGCGTAGCGACAATTCCTCCAGCAGCGTCAAGTCGCTACCGGCCGCGACGGATGGCGAGTGACCGCCGGCGATCTTATCCCTTATGCGCTTGAAGTAATGTGCCGCTACCGGCGCGAACCGGTGAATGTTCGTCAGGCGTGCCGTGGTGGCCGGATAACCGTGTTCCAGCGGCAGATTGGCCAACACCGGCACCCTATCGGCCAGCAACCGGCGCACCAGCAAGCTGCGCCAGCGAGCCAGCGGCACGGCATCCAGGATCGGCATTAGCACGCTGCGAAACATGAATGGGGAGAAACAAGGCCAAATGTGCAAAGTACTCGAGCTGATGCGGCCATGCCAGCGCTGCATGCGTAAGTCGAGATAAGCATGATCCATCTGCGTGGTGTTCGGCTTGCCCGCGAGCAGTGCCACCGATCGGGCGACTACCTCACTCATATGATCGCGAAAATCCAGCCGCGCTTTTTCCTCTATGGCGCCGGTGTCGTACGGGATCGCTGCGAATCGCTTGCGCGAAAGCCGCGTCGCATCCAGCGGTCTGATCGCGCCCAACCACGGAAATAGCAACTCCCACCAGTAGCCACGCGCAAGTTCACCGAACGAACCGTTGACGCTGGCGGAAAGTCCGCGTCGCGCGTGGCCTCGATGAGTCGCCGCGATTCGCGCGTACTCGAACAACTCATACTCACCGTCGGTTAGCGCCAGCGCATCCTCGGCCACCGCTGCACGCCTTTCCACTTCAATTTCCACATGATAGTGGGGTATCTTGAGAGTTTCGCCAATACGCTTTGAAACGATCACGTCGGCTGAGGTACTCGGGCCGGACACAGTAGCGCAAAACCGGATACCGGCGCCTACAAAGCCGCTTATTGCCGCGCGCGAGTCATATCCACCCGTAACGTCAGCCAGTATGTTCGGGTATGCGCGGGCGATTCGCGTGGCCGCACTGACCAGCGCGTCGCCGAGTCTGGCGCTAGCCTCCTTGAGCGAAAGCGTATTCCCGTTTACTTCCTCGAAGCTCCAGTAGCGTTTCTCGCTTCGTTTCATTTGCGCATCAATCGTCACGATGCGCCCGGGGCCGAGCTTTCGCACTCCCTGCCACAGGCTGCGATCCTCGAAGATGATGCCGGAGGCCCAAAATTCCTGCGCCGCTACAGGGTCAAGGGCGCCGGCGCCCAGCGCCGCGAGCGCGCGTGCCGAAGTGCAGATTGCCAAACCGCCCGGCACGTCGCGAACAAACACGTGCAGGCTGCCGACAATGTCCGTCGCCATCGCGACGCCGTGCGTACGCGGATCCCCGAACACGAGAAAAAAAGCGCCTTCGATATCGCGCACCACTGATGTCAACGGTTCACGCAAACATCGCCGCAAGAGGCGCTCCGGTGACGCGGGACCAGGGCCGGCGACTTCCACCCAGGCGCCGATGATCGCCAAAAACGCGCCGGATTCGGGGTCAATGACAAGAGCCTGGCTTGCACCAAATTCCGGCGAGGTTACCGCGAAAGTGCACCAGTCACGCTCAGTCCGACACGCAATCCTGCAGCCGGAAAGGCGTTCGAATCTCGCAAGCAATCGGGCGAACATGCCCGATTGACAGGCATCTTTGCCGACTACAGCGAGGAGGTGCGACATTCGTGGATTCGGTACGTGGGGGAGCGAAACAACCGTTTCATTGGCGAAGCGGAAATTCTGGCGCCCCTTTGGGTCAATCTATCGCGGAGCCCGCGAGTGGTCAATCGCGATCCAGCGCACGAGTGGGGACGCGGCGCGCGCACCGCGGCTGGTTTGACACTCCCGGTACCCAGATACATATTGTCACGGATACGATTTCCGGCGATGATCGCGAGCGATGAAATGTCGCATCACTTGAGAATATTCTGATGTTGCTCGATGAAGTGAAGACAATCGTGGGCAGCGCATTGCAGATCGGCAGCCGCGTGCAGCAGTTGGATGCCGCCGCGCCGCTGCTCGGCGCCGTTCCCGAGCTCGACTCGATCGCGGTTGTAAATCTGATCACGGCGCTGGAAGAGCACTTCGGCATCGCGGTAGCGGATGACGAGATTGGGGCGTCGACCTTCGAAACGCTCGCCAGCCTGACGCAATTCATAGAGCGCAAGCTTTCCGGATAGGCGCCGGCCTGCGGGCGGACGTGTCCAGCGCATTTTTCCTTCCGGCAGAGCCGGGCAATCGATTCTGCATCTATCACCCCTCCGCGGACGGCGGCACGGGCTGCAGCTTCGTGTACGCGCATCCGTTCTGCGAGGAGATGAACAAGGCCCGCAGGATGGCGGCGCTGCAGTCCCGCCGGCTCGCTGCGGCGGGACATGCGGTGCTGCAGATCGACCTGTTTGGCTGTGGCGACAGCAGCGGCGATTTTACCGACGCCAGATGGGACATTTGGAAACAAGATCTGCAAATCGCCCTCGGCTGGCTGAAGTCCCGCGTGGACGGGCCCTTGGGACTGTGGGGATTGCGGCTTGGGGCGACGCTGGCCGCGGACGTCGCCCGCGACCCGGCCGTGGGTATCGAGCAGCTTCTCCTATGGCAGCCGGTAAGCAGCGGGGAACAATTCTTGACGCAATTCCTGAGGCTGCGACTGGCGGCCGAAATGCTTGCCGATGGAGCTGCGCAGACCGGCGTGCGCGAGCTGCGGGAGACGCTTCGGCGCGGGGTGACGCTCGAAATCGCCGGCTACGCTCTCGACCCGCGATTGGCAGCGGAGATTGACGCGCAAGACCTTGCCGATCTGGTACCAGCGGTGAAGCACGTGCATTGCCTGGAAGTCACTGCGGCGGCGGAACCGAAGGTCTCGCCAGCGTCCCAGCGCGCACTGGATGCGTGGCGATCGAAGGGACTGGATGTGCGCGCGGCAGCCGTCACAGGTGAGCCTTTCTGGGCAACGATCGAGGTCACGGAGTGCGAGGCGCTGCTGGCGGCGACTGAAAGCAGTCTCAACGGCGTGGCTTGAGCCAACGATAGACCCGGATGAACACAGGTAACACGAGTGACCGGTGGCGAGGTGAGGCAGTAACGAAGTGACGAGAAAAAGTGACAGGAAGACTTGTGTGTATCCATCGCTTGATGAATGTCTTTCGGGCTTTTAGTAGCTCATGAAACGACTCCTGATGATCGCTTTTCACTTCCCGCCGCTTGCGGGAAGCAGCGGTATTCAGCGGACAATCAGCTTCGCCCGCCATCTTCCTCGGTTCGGCTGGGAGCCCCTCGTTCTGACCGCACATCCGCGGGCCTACGAGCGCGTCAGCGACGATCAGTTGGGGGATGTACCTTCCGCCGTCGTAGTTGAGCGCGCCTTCGCGCTCGATTCGGCCCGGCATCTCGCCATCTTGGGTCGCTACCCTGCGTTTTCAGCCCGGCCGGACCGCTGGATCACATGGTGGCTTGGAGCCGTTCCAGAGGGCCTCGCGATGATCAGGAAATACCGTCCCGACGCCTTATGGAGCACATACCCGATTGCCACCGCGCACAAGATCGGGCATACCCTCCACCGTATTTCCGGCCTGCCATGGATTGCGGATTTTCGCGATCCCATGGCCCAGGACGGCTATCCGGCGGATCCGAAAACCTGGCGGACCTTCCGGGCGATCGAGGAGCGCGCGCTGCGCGGTGCGTCTTTCAGTGTGTTCGCAACCCCCGGGGCAGCGCGTATGTACCGGCAGCGATATCCGGACGTACCTGTCGCCCGCCTGGCCGTAATCGAAAACGGGTATGACGAAGAAAGTTTTGCCAGGCTCGAGAGTTCGGATAGTGGCCCGTTGCTTCCAGGAACATTCACACTAATCCACAGCGGCATCGTCTATCCGAGCGAGCGCGACCCGACGCAGTTGTTCCAGGCGTTGCGATCGATGCTTGATGAAGGCCGCGTGAAGCCGGGTGAATTGCGAGTACGCCTGCGCGCTCCTGCTCATGAAGCCCTGCTGGCGAATCTAATCGACAAGTTCCGCCTGGCGGAGGTCGTCGAACTTTGCCCTCCCATACCTTATCATCGCGCGCTGCAAGAGATGATGCGTGCGGACGGACTTCTTGTGCTGCAGGCGAGCAACTGCAACGAGCAGATTCCGGCCAAAGTCTATGAGTATCTCCGCTGCCGACGCCCGATCATGGCGCTCACCGACCCCGCCGGCGATACGGCAATCCTTCTGCGCAAGGCCGGCATCCATAGCATTGCCCGCTTGGATTCTGCGCAGGAAATCGCATTGGAGCTGGGGCGCTTCCTGGACCAGGTGAAGCGCGGCGACGCGACCTCGCCCAGCGATGCGTTTTTACGCATCGCCTCTCGATTGCAGAGAACGCGGGAATTTGCCAACTTGCTCGACCAATTGCCTGCATGACATTTACCGAATCTGCAGAGTGCCGAGCGTTCATGCAGCCAAATGCAGTGTTTACGCGATGCTACAATCCTGCGGTATCCAAGCCTTCGCTAACCAGCAATTGCACGGGACCCGATAGTGCTTCGGTGAGATTACCTGGGCGACCATAAGGACAAGCGGGCGTCTTTAGAGCAACAGCACAGACAGCGGTGGCCGGGTGACGGGGTGGCGGCCAGGAGACCGTGGAGTTACGCCGTTGCTTTCAGTCAAGCGATTCGCCACTTGGGCTGGCTGAACGGCTGTCTGTATGCGCTCGCCCGGCTGCTCTCGATGGTGTCCGGCGACCGAGTCCGCCTCCACAAGTACTATTTGGTGGCGCAGCCGGTAACGGAGAAGTGCTGGCTCCAGTCCCATCGGGGAAAGACCTTTGAGATTCATCAAGTTACGGAATTCGATCCCGTGATCAGGCAGTTTCCCCGCCCTGAGTGGGCCGCTCCTTACCGCTTCAAACAGGGCGCCGTGTGCCTCGCTGCACTAAGGGAAGAAAAGCTGGTCGGATTCCTGTGGCTGCTATTGGGCACATACCGGGAAGACGAGGTTCGCTGCCGTTACGTTCCTCTGCCAGTGGGAAAATCAGCGTGGGATTTCGACGTGTATGTGGAGCCCGAGCACCGCAACGGCATCGTATTCCTGAAATTGTGGGACGAAGCGAATCGTTTTCTTGTCGCGCACCAGATCCAATGGTCATTGAGCAGGATCTCCGCGTTCAACAGTGGCTCGATACTGTCCCATACCCGGATGGGGGCGCAGCGCATTGGAGCCGCTACCTTCCTGTCCATAGGGTCCTGGCAGATTACGGCATCCACGGTCCCCCCCTATCTACATCTCTCGACCCACGCCGATTCGTTTCCGACGTTTGCGCTGAATCCCGAGCAGCCGCACCGGGCCGAACGCGCTCACTGACAGACACATGAGCGCTTCGTATTCCGCCGGTTCGGCAACCATGGTTCGCCCACGCCAACGCCCCGCCAGTGCCTGCGTCCTGCGCCCTGCTCACGGACTAACGAGTGCTCGGCGGATTTCCCCGTGCATGCACCATGCACGAACCGTGCAGTTCAAATATCACCGCCAGTCGTTTTATTGCCGAAACTCAGCATGCGAGAGTTGCTACACAATCTGATCATCCAATCGGCTTGCGCGTCGCCGCAGGCTGAAGCGCTCGTATACCAGAGACGATCGATAACTTATGCTGCGCTCGCCGACGGCGTATCGAGGATGGCGTCCACGTATCTCGATTTCGACCTGGGCCGTTCGGATCGCGTCGCGGTCTATCTCGACAAGCGCCCGGAGACGGTGATTGCGCTGTTTGGCGCCGCCGCCGCCGGCGGCGTTTTCGTGCCGGTCAACCCACTGCTGAAACCTGACCAGGTTGCATACATTCTCAAGGACTGCAACGTGCGCATCCTGGTGACCTCCCCGGAGCGGCTCGGGCTACTTACGCCGGTGCTGCCGGAATGCCACGATCTGCGCGCAGTCATCGTCGTGGGCCCAGCCGGAAGGATGAAAGCGAGCAAGGGGCCCAACATCGTTGCTTGGGAAGATGCGCTGTCTCACACCGGCCAGTTGAAGCCGCATCGCGTCATCGACATCGACATGACAGCGATCCTTTACACCTCGGGCAGCACAGGTAAACCCAAAGGGGTGGTGCTGTCCCACCGCAACATGGTAGCCGGCGCACGGAGCGTAGCGCAGTATCTCGAAAATCGTCCGGGCGACCGGATCCTTTCCGCGTTGCCTTTGAGCTTCGACGCCGGTTTCAGCCAGCTCACGACCGCGTTTTATGTCGGCGCCAGCGTCACGCTGATCAACTACCTCGTGCCGCGCGACATCGTCACCGCCGTCGAGCAGCAGCGAATTACCGGGCTCACCGCCGTGCCGCCGCTGTGGATACAGCTCGCGCAGCTCAAGTGGCCGGAAGCCGCGCGGAACAGTTTGCGCTATATCGCCAACACCGGCGGCCGGATGCCAAGAGCGACGCTCGATGCACTGCGCGCGGCACTGCCGAAATCGCTGGTGTTCCTGATGTACGGACTGACCGAGTCATTCCGCTCCACTTACCTGCCGCCCGCGGAGCTGGAACGCCGCCCCGATTCGATCGGCAAGGCGATTCCAAACGCCGAAGTGCTGGTGGTGCGCGAGGACGGCACGCCCTGTGCGCCCGGCGAGCCGGGCGAGCTGGTGCATCGCGGCGCGCTGGTTTCTCTCGGTTACTGGAATGATGCGGAGAAGACCAGGGAACGCTTCAAGCCGGCCCCGGGCCAGCCGGAAGGCCTAACCATGCCGGAGATCGCGGTGTGGTCGGGCGATACCGTGCGCATGGACGAAGATGGGTTCCTCTATTTCATCAGCCGCCGCGACGAGATGATCAAGACCTCGGGCTATCGCGTGAGCCCCACCGAGGTCGAGGAAGTGATCTACGCGACCAAGCTCGTGGGCGAGGTCGCGGCGCTCGGCGTCCCGCACCCGGTGCTCGGGCAGGCGATCGTCGTGGTCGCGACGGCGCGCAATGGCGCGCGGCTCGAACCCGACGAGCTTCTCGTGGAATGCCGGCAACGGCTGCCCGCTTTTATGGTGCCCGCGCGCATTATCACGCGCGAGGGGAGCCTGCCGCGGAACCCGAACGGCAAGATCGACCGAAAACTGATGGCGGAGGAACTGCAAGATCTTTTTGAACCACAGATAAACACAGATGAACACGGATAAGAACCAGAGGGCCATGATTCGTATGTGATCTCATGAGCAACGCGAAGCTTATACATACCCCGATGACGCAGTTTCCGGTCGTGGACGACTGCCTCCAGGTCGGCGGCATCCCGCTCACCGAGCTCGCGCAGCGCGTCGGCCGGACGCCCTTCTATGCCTACGACCGCGGCCTGATTACGCAACGTGTCGATCTGCTGCGTAAGCACCTGCCAGCGGAAGTGCACCTGCACTACGCCATCAAGGCCAACCCCATGCCGGCGGTAGTGCGGCACCTTGCGCCGCTGGTGGACGGGTTCGACGTCGCTTCCGCCGGAGAGTTGAAGGTGGCATTGGCCGCCGGCATGGACGTGGCGGAAATCAGCTTTGCGGGTCCCGGCAAGACGGACACAGAGCTGGCGGAGGCGACGGCCGCGGGCATCGTCGTCAACCTCGAGTCGGAGCGCGAGATGGAGCGTATTGACGCACTCGGCAAGAGCAAAGGTAAGCGACCCCGCGTGGCGGTGCGGGTCAACCCCGATTTCGAGTTGAAAAGCGCGGGGATGAAAATGGGCGGCGGGCCGAAGCCGTTTGGCGTCGATGCCGAGCGCGTGCCTGCGATGCTCGCGCGGATCGGGCAGCTCGGCCTCGACTTCCAGGGCTTCCACATCTTCTGCGGCTCGCAGAACCTGCGCGCTGACGCGATCAAGGAAGCGCAGGAGAAGACGATCGAGCTGGCCCTCAAGCTCGCCGAGCACGCGCCATCGCCGGTGCGCCTTCTCAATATCGGTGGCGGCTTCGGCATCCCGTACTTTCCCGGCGAGCGGCCGCTCGACGTCGCCGCGGTCGGCGCCAACCTCGCCCGGCTGCTGGGCGCAATGAAGGAGCGGCTGCCGCAGGCCAGGGTTGTGATCGAACTGGGCCGCTACCTGGTCGGCGAAGCGGGCATTTATGTCTGCCGGGTCATCGACCGCAAAATCTCGCGAGGCCATGTCTTCCTGATCACTGACGGGGGCCTGCACCACCATCTGGCGGCGTCCGGCAATTTCGGCCAAGTCATACGGAAGAATTATCCTGTGGTGGTGGGTAACCGCGTAGTCGGCAGCAAGCGCGAGGTCGTGAGCGTGGTCGGCCCCCTATGTACGCCGCTCGATCTGCTCGCCGACGGCATGGAAATGGCGGAGGCGGAGGTCGGCGACCTTGTCGCCGTGTTCCAGTCGGGCGCCTATGGTCTTACCGCGAGCCCGACGGCTTTCCTCAGCCACCCGGCGCCGGCAGAGATATTTGTTTAAGCGGCTAATCAATGGCCGCCGAAACACACGGAAGACACTGAAAGGCAATAGCTCTGAAATGTTTTCATTTGCCTTGTGTTCTTTTGAACGTTCCGTGTCGTCCGTGTGTTTCCGTGGCTGACGTTCTCTTGATTTTCGAGAAACCCTTTACGTCATGAGCGGACTGTGCGGATGGTTCGACCCAAAGCGTTCCGGCCCGGCAGACCCGCAAGTGATCGCGACGATGGGTGCGACGCTCAGCCGCTTCGACGGCAGCACGGGGCGCAACGCCTCCGCTGGCTTCGGCGCCGTAGCGGCAGCCGGTACCGATCTCGATATCTTTCAGCATGACCACCAGCTCGTCACGGTGTGGGGTCGCGCACGTTTTGCGGACGCCGATCTCGCCACGCTAGCGCGGCACCAGGGCGTCGCGCGCGCACTTGCGCAGGGCTATGCCCACAAGGGAACAGACGTGCTCGCGGCCCTGACGGGCGCTTTTTCGCTCGCCATCCTGGATGGCCGCAGCGGCGAAGCGGTACTGGCGATCGACCGCATGGGCACGCGCCCACTGTGTTATTGCACCGCCGCCGGCACGCTCGTGTTCGGGTCCACGCTCGACGCGATCAGCGCCTTCGCGGCGAACACGCCTGAGATCAATCGTCAGGCCATCTACGATTACGTGTACTTTCACATGGTGCCCGGCCCGCAGACCATCTACGCCGACCGGCATCGACTGCTCCCCGGGACCTTTCTGCTCTGGCGCAACGGCAAGGCAGAAACCCGGACCTATTGGGAAATGCGCTTCGTGGAAAACCAGCAACGGCCCTTGCCGGAGCTCAAGAAGGATTTTCTGGCCGTATTGCGCGAAGGCGTCCGGGATGCCACCCAGGACGGCACGGTCGGGACGTTTCTGAGCGGTGGCACCGACAGCTCTACCATTGCGGGCATGCTGGGCGAGGTCACGGGGCAGCCCGCGCGCACCTATTCGATCGGCTTCGAGGCCCAGGGCTACGACGAAATGCGCTACGCGCGCATCGCCGCGCGCCATTTCGGCACGAAGCACCATGAGTACTACGTCACGCCCGACGACGTGGTGAACGCGATTCCGAAGATCGCCGCGGTCCACGATCAGCCTTTTGGCAACTCCTCGGCGGTGCCAACCTACTACTGTGCGAAGCTCGCGCGGGGCGACGGGGTGGACACGCTTCTCGGCGGCGACGGCGGCGACGAGTTGTTCGGGGGCAACCAGCGCTACGCCAAGCAGTACCTTTACTCGCTCTACAGCGACCTGCCCCGCGTCTTGCGCAAAAGCCTGATCGAGCCGGTCCTGGGCCTGTTACCTTCGGTAAGCCTCATGGGCAAGGCGCAGCGCTACGTGGGGAATGCCTCGATGCCGATGCCCGCCCGCTACGACAACTACAACCTGCTAGAAGAGCTCGGCCCGACGGCGGTCTTTGCGCGCGACTTCCTCGATGCCGTGGATCGTGCGTTGCCCCCAGCACAGGTGGCGCTGGCGTACAACAGCACGCAAACGAGCTCGCCAATTAACCGCATGCTCGCGCTCGACCTGAAGTACACCTTGGCGGACAACGATCTGCCCAAAGTGATGCGCTCGTGCGAGCTGGCGCGCGTCGAGGCCAGGTTTCCATTGCTGAGCGACTCACTGGTGACCTTTTCGGCCCGGTTGCGCCCGGAACTGAAGTTGAAGCAGACTCGGCTGCGCTATTTTTTCAAGGAAGCACTGCGCGGTTTCCTGCCGGATGAGATCATCGCCAAGACCAAGCACGGGTTCGGGCTGCCTTTCGGTCCCTGGTTCCAGGCCCACCAGGGGCTACGGCAGATTGCATTGGACAGCCTGGCCGACCTGAAGCAGCGGCGCATTGTCCGCCCCGAGTTCATCGACGAGTTGACTTCGGTACACGTCAAGAGCGACGCGAAATATTACGGGACGATGGTCTGGGTGCTGATGATGCTCGAGCAGTGGCTCGCGCAACATGGGGCGGCTGCGTGACATGGTATAAAATTATCTGCTTAGTGCCGTGGACTAGTCATGAAAGCTTCCAAATCAGTCCGATCTCTGTGCCAGGCAGCATTCGCCCTGGGTTCGGTTTTAGCTGCCGGCATACCTGCGTACGGCCAAGGAGTCCCGGGATACCCCGACGATCCCCGTTATGCTTATGACCCCAGAGAGGTCGCCCTGTTGCCTCGCTATTGCATTCACACGCAGCTATTCCGCGATAATGTCCCGGGAGGCAACAATCCGGACGAAGTCAAGCGGTGGACTTTGATAATGGGCAGTTCGTTCCCCAATATGCACCATTACTGCTGGGGCCTGATGTATACCAATCGTGCGTTCCTTCTTGCGCGCTCCGAGCAGATGCGCACGCACTACCTCGGTAGGTCGATCGCAGAGTTCGACTATGTAATTCAAAGGGCGTTACCGGATTTCAGACTACTACCGGAAATCCTGACCAAGAAAGGCGAAAACCTGATTCGGCTGGACAAGGGTCCGGAGGGAATATCACAGCTTGAGCGCGCGGTCGCGCTCAAGCCGGACTATTGGCCGCCCTACGCAGCCATGAGCGACTATTACACGAAGATCGGTGATCTTGCAAAAGCGCGGGAGTGGCTGGAACAAGGCTTGTCGGCTTCCCCGGACACGAAAGCACTGATGCGGCGCCTGGCGGACCTAAATGCGCCGCAGAGCATGCGCAGGACCGAACCCCCCGCAGAGCGCTGACGTAACCGCCTCCTGGGACTCGACATTCGTGATGGGTCCGCTTTCGCGCTGTCTTTCGATACTGGTCTACCACCGCGTCGTTCCAGAACCGGACCCGCTGGTCCCGGATGCGGTATGCGCAAAGGAGTTCGACTGGCAACTGGCCGTGCTGAACCGCTGGTTCACCGTGCTCTCGTTGCGGGAGGCGACGGCAAGACTGCGTAACCGGACGTTGCCCGTACGCGCGGCATGCGTGACCTTTGACGACGGTTACGCGGACAACGTGACGGTCGCTCTGCCCTTCCTGCGCCGGCGGCGCCTGCCCGCGACGTTCTTTCTGGCTACTGCCTTCCTTAACGGCGGCCGGATGTGGAACGACAGCGTGATCGAGACCGTGCGGCGCGTGCGGGGCGATACCCTCGACGCGCGATGCCTCGGGCTCGGCAGGCTCCTCGTCTCCTCGATTGACCTTCGGCGCCAGGCTATTGCGAGTCTGCTGGAGGCCATAAAGTATCTCCCGCTGGAGGAACGGCAGGGGCGCGTCGAGGAGCTCGGCTCGGGACTGTCCCGCGATCTGCCGCTGGACCTTATGATGACGGCGGAGCAGGTGAGGTACCTTCACGCGTGCGGCATGGAGGTCGGGGCCCACACGGTCAGCCATCCCATCCTCGCAAAGCTCGATCCAGAACGCGCGAGCATGGAGATTCGGGAGGGCAAGAAACGGCTCGAAGCGATCACCGGGGCCCCAGTTTCGCTGTTTGCCTACCCGAACGGAAAGCCCGGCCGCGACTATCGCACCGAGCACGTCGGCATGGTGAAACAGCTGGGGTTCGAGGCGGCGGTTTCCACCGCGTGGGGCGTCGCGCGCGCGGCGAGCGATCCTTTCCAGTTGCCGCGCTTCACCCCTTGGGACAGGACGCCGGGGCGGTTTCTGCTGCGGCTGATGCAGAACACGTTTCGCACAGACGTTGAGCGGGTTTAAGGCACCGCCGATTGCCGCCGATCAGGCACTATTTGCGGCGGCACGAGCAGACCTTCTTTTTGCGCCGCGCCCTTGACCTCCTTTTCGATCAGCACGCGGGTCAGGACCAGCGCGACCAGGAGGTTGTAGGGAACGTCATAGTAGGCAAGGCTCAGGAACGCGCCGCCGACGAAGTAGCCGACCAGGCTCACCTGGATCATGCGGGCGAGATCGGACGCCCACCGTAGTTCCTTCTGATTTCGAGACTGCCTGATGATCCACGACGCATCACGCCACACCAGGATCCACAACAGCAGGAACAGCGCAAGACCCAGGAAACCGTGATCGCCCAGCATCTGGAAATAAATGCTATGGGCCGCACGAGAGATAACCGGGATAGTCGGGTCGGACGTGTAACGGGCGAACACGCTATGGGTGCCCATCTCGAACCCGCCACCGAGCGGTCGATCCAGTGCGACATTGTAAGCCACCCCCCACGCATTGAGACGGCCCATGGCGGAGCCGTCCTGCTCGTAGTTCTGAATCGACCACATCCGGTCCGCCCACTTCTCCGGCATGAATCCAATTGCGACGGGGATCAGCAGGATAAGCACGAGACCCGTGCCGAGCTTGGTGTGGCTCTTCAACCAGAGAAACCCGAGCATGGCCGCGATGGCGAGGAACCCTCCTCGCGAGTGTGAACCCAGCGCCGAAAACCCGCAGATCACCATGGCAGCGACCAGGCCCAAACGCACCATGGCGGCGACCAGGCCCCAACGCACCCAGTGTCTAATGTCCTGCAGGAACAGGTAGTACAACAAAGGGATCGTCATGATGGTCGCGAGCGCCAGCGCGTTGTTCTCCTCGATGAACGATCCTTCAGGACCATACACCCGCTCTTCTCCACCTGTTTGAAGGGTGAACAGGCCGCCCTTGATGCCGTAGAACGCCACCGACCCAGCGAGGATCAAGATCAGCACCTGTACGTGCTGCTTGCTGTGCAGGAGATAGAGCGCAACGAACACCATGAACATGATCTTTATCACCGTCTTCCACATCTCCAGAGAATTGGCGGTGTCGATGGCAAAGAAGGTGGTGACATTCATCCACAGGACCAACAGCGACAATACTATTGTGACTGGCGTAACCGGCAGGCGTTTCGGCGCCCTGGAAAAGAGCAGCCCCACCAGCGTAGCGATGGCGATGTAGTACCCCCACCGCATGTCAAAGGCAAAACCCCAGGTGAGCCGATGCGGACTCATCACGCTCACCCAAATCCACAGGAATACGCCGATAGTCGGCCGCCAGAGAATAAACGGCAGCGAGCCGAGCAAGAATCCGGAAAGAATGTAATCTCTCATGCTTCTTCGGTATCGCGGAGCGCAATCAGCCTATGCATTTGTGCTCAGCGCTTCTTGAGCCTGCCCAGTTTACGCATCTGTCGTAGTGCGATCAGGTTCGTCAGCGTGTAGACCCCTTCCCACTGCAATCGAAGCGATTCGGCCTCTGGATAGAGTTCCGTGATGTCGCGAGGAAGCGCGTTGATTCCCTGCGCCTTCAACACTGGCCCTAATAGCTGGAACTCGTATTCCCGGCGTCCGTACCGGACAGCGCGCTTCCAATAGGAGTTCCAGTCGGCGGGGCGGAGCGGCGACATGGACTCGAACTCGAAGGCCGCGTCGGCGCACGGCTCGATGCGCTGATGATCGTAGCCGTTCCGCTCGGGGGCCAGGTCCCATTTGACGAGCGCGCCGATCAGCCCGTCGTCGCCCTCGAGCTTGAGCGGGATGCGCACCGACAGGGCGCGCAGCCGCTCGACGAAGCTGCCGCGCAGCGCGTACAGGTTCGCCACCAGCTCGCGATTGTCGAGGAGTTTCTGGCGGTCACGTGCGAGGTTGCGTCCCGAGGCAGGAACCGCCGCGGCGGCGTGCGCATGGCTGTTGTCCCCCAAGGCGCGCGCCATCATGCTGAACGAGCCGCGCACGGCGCGCGCATCACCGTCCATGAAAAAATAGATTTCCCGGCCTGGACAGCGCGCGGCCACCGTTTCGTTGATGAACACGTTCCAGGCGTTGCACTTGTCGCCCAGGGCGATCGAGACGAGTTTCACCTCCGGCCGCACGCGGCCATACTGCCCTACGATATCCTCGGTCCGATCGGTGCAGCCGTTTGCCATCACGAACACCTCGAAGCTGCGCCCCGGGTCGGCGGTGAAGATGCTGTCCAGGCACGCGCCGATGCGTCGCTCTTCGTTGTGGGCCAGCACCATGACCGGCCAGGCGGCCGCGCCCGAGCGGGCCAGCGCAGATTCTGTTGATGCGTGCATTTGCGTCCTCATCTCAATTCACAGAAGAAATGGTCAGCCACAAATACACACGGAAATGAAAGAAGATGGAGCAACAAATCAATCAATAGAACCGTTCTAGACCGTTCGTTCCGTCCAGATTTTCCGTGTATTTCCGTGTGCTTCCGTGGC
>Ga0137437_1000117_pt1 | contig 20420 bp, 20 predicted proteins | sample EasRivERMGT138_2_FD_102332 | JGI IMG/M metagenome (GOLD analysis project Ga0137437, IMG submission 102332) | Soil microbial communities from meander-bound floodplain in the East River, Colorado, USA - East River MetaG ERMGT138_2 | ecosystem: Environmental > Terrestrial > Soil > Floodplain ...
CTGACCCAGGCGCCGATGTCCACTTTGCAGGAGTTGGCATCCTTGCCTTCAGCAAAGGTCAGGTTGTAGTCCGCCCACCAGGTAATGCCGCTGGTTTGATAGGCGACACGCGCCTTGTGCGTTCCGGCTTTGCCGGCGATCACATCCCATACCAGCGTGGGCCGGGTAATGAGCCCGCCCGGAAGCGAAGGCAGTTTTACGCCAGCGTTGTAGGGCAGCGTGCGCACCGAGCCGTCCGCTTCCCTGATGACCATGCCGCCCTGAGTCGAGAGCAGCTTGCCCTCCAGCGTTTCGATCTGGTTGCCCACCATGCGCTCGACCGCGATGTCGCGATCGATGAAGCGCGCCAGCAGCTTTTCCGGACTGACCAGGTCGAACTGGAAATTCTGCTCCATCACCCGTGTGCCGACGGGATCGGTCAGCGAGGAAAACGACACGGTGGTCGGATCGATCAATCCGGCAACATCGGTGAAGCGAACCGAATTGCGACCCGCGTTCAGCGCGATTTCGCGCTCGTGACGCACGGTCGCGTAGCCGGGTAGACTGTGGCCGCCACCGCCGTTTCGATACTGGTCCGGCGATATCGAGCCGGGTGTCATGGTGCTGTAGATCGTAATGGCGTGGGTGCCTTCGTCCGCGGCAAAAGCCGCGATTGAAGCGGTTAAGACCAGCGTGGCAAACGGGGCGCGCAGACGGCGGGAAGACATGGGCGTTCCTTTCCGGTTAAGTGGGTTGCCCTCCTGTAAACGGGCGCTTTCCGGAAACGGGGTTAAGTGCGATTCGACATTCATCGACTATCCACCCTTGGGGGAACCTTAATCGCAGAGGCGCCTCTGCGGTGAGGGGTGACGGGTTTGATAAGGTTGGATTTGCTTGATGGTATTGAATAGACAAATGCTGCAACTTCTTTGCACTGCCGGGCTGGCTTGCCTGCCGTTTGCCGCGGCGGCCCATTTGCTGGACGGATCTCCCGACCCTTTGCCGCGATGGGTTCCGATTGCCGGTCTGATCATTGCCGGCGTCATGGGCGGCGCCGTGGGCTTCGCGATCAGCAAGCACCGCCAGTCGATGGAAAGAACAAAGAAAGAGCGGTTGCAGCGCGCCGCCGAGTCCGGAAGTTCGCCGGAAACGGGTCTGCCGCCCCCTGAATCCACACCCTGAAGGTCTGACAGCGGCCCGCGCGGAACTTGGCCCCGGCCGTGCGCTCTCACCGACAATGCCCTGCCACGAACGGATCATGCTCCGCCCAATCGCCGCCTTACTGTTTTTTGTCACCTGGCTTCCCGCGCAGGCGGATATCCAACCAGAACCGCTGGGTGCCGGCCTCGAAGGCTTCCCCTATCCATTCGAAGTCCACTATTTGCCACTGACGATAGAGAGCCAGCCGGTAAAAATGGCTTACATGGACGTTGCGCCCTCGGGGGCCGCCAATGGTCGCGTAGCGGTCTTGCTGCACGGGCGAAATTTTTCCGGCTTTTACTGGGAGCGAACCATCCGCTTCCTGTCGGATGCAGGTTACCGGGTAGTGATTCCGGACCAGATAGGCTTCGGAAAATCTTCCAAGCCCGACATCGCGCTGTCCTTTCATCAGCTTGCCCGCAATACGCGATTGCTCCTTGACCATCTGGGCGTTCCGCGCACGATCGTGGTCGCACATTCAATGGGTTGCATGCTCGGCGCGCGTTTCGCCCTGATGTATCCGCAACAGGTCGAACGTCTGGTCCTGGAGAGCCCGATCGGACTCGAGGACTACCGCCTGAAAGTGCCGTACGCCACCAACGAAGAGCTGGCGCGCGAAGCGGCGGCGATGACCAGGCAAGACATAGACCGCTTCTATCGCGGTTACTTCGTCGCCTGGAAACCCGAATACCAGATCTTTGCCGATATCCAGACCCGCTGGGGATTGGGTCCGGATTCCGACCGCATCAACCGCACGGCCGCGCACACTTACCAGCTTGCCTACGAACAGCCGGTGCTCTATGAACTCCCGCTGATCCGCATCAGAACCCTGATTGTCGGCGGCGCGAAAGATCGTTCCGCGATCGGTCGCAATCGCGTTTCGCCCGAAGTGCGTGAAACCCTGGGTCGCCTTACCGACCTGATCCCTGCGGCGGCACGAGCCATGCCCGATGCCACGGCAGTGCTATACGAGGATGTCGGCCACATCCCCCATCTCGAAGCCACTGAACGCTTTCACTCGGAGTTGCAGTCTTTCCTCGAACGCTAGCGTCTTGCATCAGGCCGGCACGGCGGCGCCCGGGCACTTCAGTTTTCGCCCACGAAAGGCTTTCGAAGCATTAAGATTGCGACTGCCTTTTTCTCAATCATTCCGTCATCCAGCGTGAACAAACCTGCCACCGGCGATAAGGCGCAGCCGCACTCCGTCGCCCAAGTCACCAATTTCATCCGCAACATCATCGAATCCGACCTCGCGCAGGGGAAGATCGCCAAGCGCACCTGGGGCGGCAGGCCCGGCCCAGCGTCGGCTCACGCTTGCGCGCCTGCCGATTCCGCGAAAATCCGCACGCGCTTCCCCCCCGAGCCCAACGGTTATCTGCACTACGGACACGCCAAGTCGATCTGCCTGAATTTCGGCCTGGCGCTGCAATACGACGGCCGCTGCCACATGCGCTTCGACGACACCAACCCGGTCACCGAGGACACGGAATACGTCGATTCGATCCTGGACGCGGTGATATGGCTGGGGTTCGACTGGGGCGAACATCTTTATTACGCGTCGGACTATTTCGACGCTCTTTATCAATTCGCGGAGGCCTTCATCGAGCATGATCTGGCCTATGTCGACAGCCTGTCCGCGGACGAAATGCGCGAATTCCGTGGCACCCTGACCGAAGCCGGCAAGTCCAGCCCCTACCGCGACCGTTCTCGCGATGAGAACCTGGACCTGTTCCGCCGCATGAAGTCCGGCGAATTTCCGGATGGTGCGCACGTGCTGCGGCTGAAGATCGACATGAGTTCGCCGAACATCAACCTGCGCGACCCGGTGATCTACCGCATCCGCCACGCGCACCACCATCGCACCGGCGACAAATGGTGCGTGTATCCGATGTACGACTACACGCATTGCATTTCCGACGCGTTGGAGAACATCACGCATTCGCTGTGCACGCTGGAGTTCGAAGACCATCGTCCACTGTACGACTGGGTATTGGAAAAGCTGGCGGAATTCGGCCTGTTGGCGCGGCCGTTGCCGCAGCAGTACGAATTCTCCCGCCTGAATCTGACTTATGTCGTGCTCTCCAAGCGCAAGCTGATCCAGCTCGTCGAGGAAAAGCACGTCGACGGCTGGGACGACCCGCGCATGCCGACACTGGTCGGCGCGCGCCGACGCGGCTTCATGCCCGAAGGCTTCCGCCTGTTCGCCGAGCGCATCGGCGTGTCGAAATCCGATTCCTGGATCGACATGAGCGTGCTCGAAGACTGCATGCGCGAAACGCTGAACGAGAGCGCGCCACGGCGTATGGTCGTGCTCGATCCGATCAGGCTCGTGATCGACAACTACCCTGCAGACCAGGAAGAACTGTGCGAGGCGCCCAACCATCCGCAGAAGCCGGAGTGGGGCAAGCGCGCGCTGCCGTTTTCGCGTGAACTGTGGATCGAGCGCGAGGATTACATGGACGTGCCGAGCAAAGGCTACTTCCGGCTGTTTCCGGGTAACCAGGTGCGGTTGCGCTACGGTTTCGTGTTGAAGTGCCTCGGCGACGACAAGGATGCGGACGGCAATGTCACGACGGTGCATTGCGAGATGTTTCCAGATTCAAAATCCGGTACACCGGGCGCGGATACTTACAAGGTCAAAGGCAACATCCACTGGGTATCGGCCGGCCATGCGTACAAAGCCGACGTGCGACTCTATGACCGGTTATTCGCGGTCCCGCATCCGGGGTCGGAGCGCGATTTCCTCGAAGACCTGAATCCGGGATCGAAAAAACTGATTTACGCCTTTTGCGAACCCGCGCTGAAAGACGCGAAACCGGAAGGGCGCTTCCAGTTCGAGCGTCACGGCTATTTCTGCGCGGACCGCAGCGACTCCAAGGCCGGCGCGCCTGTGTTCAATCGGACCGTAACGCTACGCGATTCATGGGGGAAACCGTCAACCTGAATGGAGAGGGCCGACGCCGGGCCTGGCGTCCCGGCATCGCAATCTGGCTCTCGGCCGGATTTCATATCTCGGCACTGCTCGCGCTGATCGCACGGCCGCACTGGTGGCTGTCAATCCTGACGGCGCTTGTGCTCAATCACGTTGTGCTCGCGTTGATCGGGTTATGGCCGAGGAGTCGTCTATTGGGCGCCAACATGCTGCGCCTGCCCGACGCCGCGGCGACCAGGAAAGAAATCGCGCTGACCTTCGACGATGGACCCGATCCGGAAGTGACGCCGAAGGTGCTGGAAATCCTGGATTCGCACCAGGCGAAAGCCAGTTTCTTCGTGATCGGCGAGAGGGCCGCGGCCTATCCCGGGTTGATTCGCGAAGTCGTGAAGCGCGGACACAGCATCGAAAACCACAGCCAGAAACATTCGAGTTTCTTCGGTTTTTTCGCATGGACCGCGCTCAGGAAGGAAATCGGCGCCGCGCAGGAGATCATCGCCGGCATCACGGGCCAGCCGCCCATGTTCTTCCGTTCGCCGATGGGGATACGCAATCCTCTGCTCGACCCCGTGATCGCGCGATTGGGGTTGCGCTACATCACCTGGACCCGGCGCGGCTTCGACACAGTCGCCCGTAATCCGGCAGTCGTGCTGGAACGCCTCACCCGCCAACTTTCGGCAGGCGACATCCTGCTGCTCCATGACCGCCGAACCCGCGACGAACGGGCGATGGTTCTCGAGGTCCTGCCCGCGTTGCTCGACAGAATTGCCGCCGCGGGACTGAAGCCGGTTTCGCTGCCGCGGGCAATGCGGTGATGCAGCCGGAAATCGACGCACTGATCGACGCCGCGTCCAAGCCTTATCTTGCCGCCGGGCCCTACGCCTATCATTTTGCCCGCGGCAAGCTCAGGCATGATCCGGTATTCATCTCGCTGCTGCGTTCGGGGCGCATCCCCGATCGTGTGCGGGTGCTGGATCTCGGCTGCGGGCAGGCCATCCTGGGCTCACTGCTGCTGGCGGCGCGCGCACGATTCGAAGCCGGTCTCTGGCCTGCCGGATGGGCTGCGCCACCGTCGGAACTGCAACTGTATGGCATCGAATCGGAACGCGCGGCGGCGCAGCGGGCACAGGTCACGCTGGGCGATCGCGCGACTATCCGCGCCGCCGACTTGCGCGATGTGCCGCTACCGGAGTCCGACGTCGTTCTCCTGATCGACGTTTTGCACTACCTGGAGAAGGACGCCCAGATCTCATTGCTGGAAAGAGTCGCGCAATCACTGCGCGGTGGCGGGCTGCTCATCGTGCGGGTCGCCAACAATTCGGCGGGCTGGCGATTTCACCTCGGCAAGGCCGTCGATCGTTTCGGCTCAATGCTGACCGGGCGAGCAATTCCAAGGCATTATCACAGGCCCATTGGCGAATGGCTGGAGCTGCTCGACACCCTGGGTTTCGATTCGCGTGTCGAGCCGGATGCCGCGGGCCAATCATTCGCCAACGTGCTGGTGTGGGCAAAAGCGCGGGCACTTGGGCGGGCTTGAGAACGTGCCGCCGACGCCGCACAATGGCACTTTCGTGCCCCGACTTTCCGGAACCTCTCACGTGGACCAAACCCGGGTATCGAATTTCGAGTACCGCCGCACCCAGATCTGGCGGGTCAACCGGCGCATGGTATTCGGCTGCGTCGCGGCCGTCGCACTCCTGGCTATCGTGGTGAGCGTCCTGAACATGCCGGTGCAACTCACCTGGACGGCGGCGATGGTGACAGCCGGACTGGTAGCGGTGACCATTACTCGCGTCATACGCGCGCTGAATGGGCTTTACCGCTGTCCGAAGTGCGGCGTGCTGCCTTACCAGACCCTGAACGAATACAAGTGCGGCGGACTCGGCCCGACCCGGGCGAATTTCATGAGCCCGCGCTCTTGTCCGCACTGCGGCACGCGCATACGATAATTTCTTCTCCCTAGCCCCAATCCCCTAACCCCTAGCCCCCAAGACAATGGATCGCTCCCCGCTCCCCCCGACCATCACCGGCCGCACGGCCTTCTTGAAACTGCTCGCGCAGGAAGGCGTGACCCATCTGTTCGGCAATCCCGGTACCACCGAACTGGCCATCATGGAGGCGATGTCGCAGCAATCGGCGATCAGCTATGTACTCGGCCTGCAGGAGTCGGTCGTGGTCGGCATGGCCGATGGCTACGCCCGGGCCTCGAACAAGCTGGCTGCGTGCAACGTGCACGTGGCCCCCGGCTTGGGCAATGCATTGGGCGCGCTCTACAACGCGAAATTCTATGGCTCGCCGGTATTGATTACCGCCGGCCAGCAGGAGCAGGGGCACGGCCTGATGGAACCGATGCTCTACGACCCGCTGGTGCCGATCGCGAAACCGATGGTGAAATGGGCTGTCGACGTGACTCGTGTACAGGACCTGCCGCGCATCGTGCATCGTGCCGTGAAAGTAGCATTGACGCCCCCTACCGGACCCGTGTTCATCAGCCTGCCGGGGGACATTCTCGATGCGGAAGCCCCGCTCGACCTTGGCCATCCGACACGCGTCGATGCCGAGGTCCGCCCGTCGGACGGCGCGCTCGAACGGCTGGCAGATCGCTTGCTCTCGGCGCGCAATCCGGTGCTGATTGCCGGCCACGAACTCGCCACCCGCGATGCGTTGCAGGAAGCGGCGCAACTTGCGGAAATCCTCGGCGCGGCCGTCTGGCAGCAGACCGTGCCCTACGCCGCACACTTCCTGTCCGAGCATCCGGCCTTCGTCGGCCAGCTTACCCGCAGCCAGACTCAGGTGCGCGGCTGGCTGCAAGCTTACGATCTGCTGGTTTGTCTCGGCGCAGACGTGTTGCGCATGTCGGTGCACAACCCGGTCGACGCGCTGCCCGATGGCATGCCCATCGTGCAGATTTCTGAACGTGACTGGGAACTCGGCAAGAACTACCCGACGGAAATTGCGATAAACGCCAACGTGAGGGAAACCCTGCGCGCACTCAATGTGCTGCTGCGTTCGCGCATGACCCCGGTTCATAAATCCACCGCCGCGGCGCGGCTCGCCGAAGTCGCGAAGAACAACTGGAGCGTGAAGCGCGTAAAGGCGTGCGAGGAAGCAACGAAACTCGACAGCGTCCGCCCGATGGACCCGAAAGTGCTGATGATGCGGCTCTCGGAGGCCGTGCCGAGGAATGTCGTCGTGGTCGAGGAAGGACTGACCTCGACGTTCTCGCTGCTCAGTTATCTGCCGCTGCGCGATCACCAGGGCTTTTACGGCCTCGCGTCCGGCGGCATCGGCTTCGCCATGGCGGGAGCAGTCGGCATCAGCATCGCGTTGCCCGACCGCCCGGTCGTCGCCATCGTCGGCGACGGCAGTGCCATGTACACCATCCAGGCACTCTGGACTGCCGCGCATCTCAAGCTGCCGATCACCTATGTAATCCCGAACAACCGCAGCTACCGCATCCTGAAGGAGCGCCTGGTTTCCTTCCGCAAGACAGACAAGTTCATCGGCATGGACATGGACGATCCCGCCATCGACTTTGTCGCCCTCGCGCAGTCGATGGGAGTAACGGCGCAGCGCATTATCAATCCGCAGGATGTGGGTCCCGCACTGAGGCAGGCAGTTGCTTCGGGCGCGCCGCACCTGCTCGACGTGGGAGTCGCCAATGGATTCGGCGGTTGATTCTGGAGGTTCCCTGAAATCATGCGGACCGGCTGTTGCGTTGTGCGCCGTCTTCCTGTGCCTTCCCGTTACGGCGGGCGCTGAACTCTACAAGTGGATCGACGCGGACGGCACGGTGCATTATTCCGACTCCGCACCGCAAGACAGGAAATCGAAGCGGCTCGATCTCAAGATCAATTCAATCTCCGGGCCGCCGGTGGTTTCCACTTTGCGCACGGCCCCTCCCACCGGCACCGCAAAGGCACAGCGCGTTCGTCTTCTCAGCACCACTTGGTGCGGATACTGCAAGAAGGCCGCTGCTTTTCTGCGTTCACGCGGCACACCTTTCGAGGAACTGGACGTGGAGAAATCATCCCAGGGAAAACGCGAATACGATGCGCTGGGGGGCCGCGGCGTGCCGATCGTCCTGGTCGGTGATCGGCGCATGGACGGTTACGACCAGACGACACTGGCGACGATGCTCGAAGGTGCGGGCCTGTGAGGCAGTTGGCGTGAAACCGGTTATCCAACCCCGCTTCGTCGAAGCGCCCTTCCGAATGAGCCAGGAGGGGCGCGCTACCGGCCGGCGGCGGCATGCGCCCGCATGATGTGGGGGTCTATCAGCGCAGCGCGCGCGCGTATCGTCTTTCTCGCCTCGTTCGCCACCTCCTCCAGGTGCTGATGCACAAGACCTACACCCTGGATCGCCATCATCTTGAAGTACTTGATGCCGGGCTCGCGGCTGGCGAAGCGCATGGTGTTCTCGTATTTGGTGAGATCGTATATGGGCGCGAAGTGGCTCTTGGCCTCGTACGTCGCGACCTGTAAATCGCGCATCTCCTGCTCCGAGCCTGGCACGCCGTATTTCAGGCGATCGGTGAAAGTGTAGGTCTGCAGCGTCAGCTCGCCGACGAACCATTCGATGACGCGGCGTTGCAGTTCGCCGCCCTCGGTGCGGAAGTGCACGGCGATTTCGTCGGCCTCTTCGCCATTGAAAATGGTCGCAACCTGTTCCGACCAAGCTTCCTGCACCCAGGAACCGCTGGCGACCTTGCGCTGGATCAGCGCATCCGTGCCCTGCATCAATTCGCGTTCGGCGCCCTGCCAGTGCGGCGATTCCAGGTTCCAGATTTTCCTGTCCAGCCCGGCTGCCTTGCCTCGTTCGGCAAGCAGGTCCCGCGCCGCCGTCAGCGCGGCCTGTTTGACGTAAACGCGACCGATATAAACCGGCAGCGCCACATCGTGCGCCCCGACCACCCGTGACACGGCGTCGCGCTTGAGGTCCTCCTCGCTCGGGTCTTGCGCCGCGAACACCACCGATACAAAAACAGCCGCGAACAGGGCGGCTGCCCGATTCATGCGCTTCACTTCCAACCTCCGAATGATTCCAGCCCATGCAGGCGGCAGGTCCAATGATCTCATGATGCCGACGCCAGTCAGATTGATCTAGAACAATATTGCGCGCCTTACTGCGTCGCGAACCGGCGATCGTCCGCACAGACTAGAATGGCCGTACGGGAGGATGATCGCACAGGAAGCCGCCGGGTCCTCCACGGGTCCGGAAAGCCTTGGAATCCGGCAGCCAACAAAGGGAGAAGAAATGAAACTCGGATTCATCGGCGCAGGATTCATCGCCAGATTTCAGTCGGTCGCAATCAGCCAGGTCCGCGGACTCGAGGTCGCCGGCATTCTCCGTCGACGCGGCGCCGAAGGTCTTGCGGATTTCTGCCGCGAGCATCGGCTCGGTGACGCCAGGATCTACGGCAGCATTGCCGAGCTCGCGAGAAACGTGGATGTGATTGCGATCTATGTTCCGAATTACTGCCGCGTCGAAGTCATGGAAGAAATCGCCGCGGCGGTAAGAGCGGGCGCTAGGCTGAAGGGCGTGATCGTCGACAAACCGCTGGCGCGCAATATGAAAGAAGCCCGGCGCATGGTGGAGCTGGCGCGCGAAGCAAAGCTGTTGACTGCCTACTTCGAGAACCAGATTTTCATGAAAGCGATCCAGCGCCAGCGCGCGCAGCTGCTGCCAGTGGCGCAGACCATGGGGCCGCTGACGCTGACACGCTCGGCCGAGGAGCATGGCGGTCCGCACGAACCCTGGTTCTGGGATCCGACCCGCCAGGGTGGCGGCGTGCTGCTCGACATGGGATGCCACAGCATCGCGGTCGGCCGCCATGTGCTTACCCCTGCGGACAAGGATCTGCTGTTCCTGCAGCCTGTGTCCGTCACGGCGGATCTTGGCCTGCTGAAATGGGGACAGAAGAAATGGCGGGACAAATTGCTGAAGGAACGCGGTGTCGACTACTCGAAAACGCCTGCCGAAGATTTCGCAACCGGCATGATCACGTATCGCAATCCGGAAACCGGGCAGATCGTGAAATCCCAGTTCACCGATTCGTGGATGTTCGAGAAGCAGGGCCTGCGCCTGTTCATGGACGGCATGGGGCCGGGCTATGCCTTCGAAATCAATACGCTGGTATCGCCGCTCAACGTGTTCATCGGCGATGCGGCGGCCGAAGCCATCGCCAACCAGGAAAGCGCTCTGGAAAAGGCGACTGCGAGTCGCGGCCTGCTGGCGGTGCAATACAACGAAGCGGACTTGTATGGCTATACCGACGAGAACAAGGACATGCTGGAATCTTTCTCCGCGGGGCGCAACGCCATGCTGTCATGGGAGTACGCACTGGAAATCCAGCGGCTGGTCATGGCGAGCTATCTTTCGGCCGAACGCGGCACGACGATCGACCTCACCGACAAGACGATCCTGGCGGAACTGGATTCTTATGTTCCCGCAATCCAGCAAGGCAAGGGAGCAGCGCAATTGCTACTCGCCGGCTAACTGGGTCGGGAGCCATTCTTGTAGTCTTGTCCATTCGGATTCTGCCGCTGCCCCGCGATTGCCGGACCGGCAGTCGGTCAAGAAGGCGTGCGGCGGGCCGGTTTCGGTTAAAGTAGCGCTTCTTGAACAAGTCCCTTTCCCAGGGAGAAGTTGCAATGAAAACTGCAGCGCTTATCCTTCTTGGTACCCTGTTGTGGATCTTTCATCCCTCGGAAACACCGGCTGCAGGATCCCGGGGCGGCTTCACCGGCGAAGAGATGCTTGGCCACTGCAGGGCGGAAGAAAAAGACCCGGTGAAGGACTTCGGCCGCGGCATCTGCATAGGCTTCATCGAGGGATTCGCCGCGGGACATTACGTCGCCGAGACTTACCATGCCTTCCACCACCGTGATGAAAAGATCGACGACATCTACGGTCACCTTTGCATTCCGGACAACGTGAACCGGGGCCAGCTGGTCAAGACGTTCGTGCAGTTCCTGGAGAAGAATCCGGAGAAGCTCAAGCTCCCGGCGGGCCTGGTGCTGGAAGACGCGCTTCGCGCCGGGTTTCCCTGCGCCGCAAAGTAGCATCGCAATCTCCCGTGGCATACATAATCCATGCGGGCCCGGAATCCAGAACCGGCGGGGACCCTGCAATCCATGCTTCGCCTCGCGCGCAGCATCGCGGCGCCGCTGCTGTTCGCAAGCGGCTGCACCTGCGCTTTTTCAGCCCCTCCGGTGCGGATTGCGCTGCTCACCCCCCTTAGCGGCCCAATGGCGCTGCAGGGAGAATCGGTATCGCGCCAATTGCATGCGGCGGCCGACGATATCAACGCCCAAGGTGGATTGTTCGGCGGCGCGAAGATCGAGATCGTGGACTTCGATGATCAGTTGAGTCCGCAGCAGGGTCTGATAGCGCTTCAGTCCGCGATCGGCCGGGACATTCGCTTCGTGACCCAGGGGTTGGGGTCGAACGTTGGACTCGCGTTGAGCGATGGCATCGCCAAACACAACGTCCGCAATCCGGACGGGCCCGTCCTGTTTCTCAACTACGGCGGACTCGATCCCGAAATGACCAATTCGAAATGCCATTTCTGGCATTTCCGTTTCGATGCGCATACCGACATGCGGGTCAATGCGCTAGCGGAGTATCTGCGCCAACAGCCCGCGATTCGAAAGGTCTATCTCATCAATCAGGACTACGCGTGGGGTCAGTCCGTCAGCCGCGCCGCAAGGCAAGCCATCGTCATTCGGCGTCCCGACATTTCCATTGTCGGCGACGATCTTCACCCGCTCGCAAAGGTCAAGGACTTCGCGCCGTATGTGGCCAAAATAAGAGCTTCCGGCGCGGACGCGGTGGTCACCGGAAACTGGGGAAGCGACCTGTCGCTCCTGGTCAGGGCCGGCAGGCAGGCCGGCTTGAACGTCCAGTATTTTGTGCTCAGCACTGCGCTGAAAGGTCTGCCGACAACCATCGGCCGCGCCGGTGAAGGCAATCTGAAAGTCCTGGTGCCGTGGGTCCGCGACGCGGCGGATGAACGTAGCGCACGATTCGCCGACGACTTCAAGAAAAAAACCGGCGACGACTGGAGCTTCGAGCCATTCCGGCACATGCTGCGCATGCTGGCCGCGGCAACAAGTCAGGCGCAATCCGTCGAACCCCTCGCCGTGGCCAAGGCACTTGAGGGCATGCGCATCGCCGGCGACACCGGCGAACTGTGGATGCGGGCGGAGGATCACCAGCTCGTCAATCCGATGTTCATCGCTACGCTGGCCCGATCCGGCACAAGAGGAGTCACTCACGATTTGGAAAACAGCGGCTACGGCTGGCGAGCCGATGCAACGGTCGATTCCAACACGTTAAGCGTTCCGACAACTTGCAGGATGACGCCGCCCTAGCGCCACTGGAACTTGAGACATTTGAACAGGAGGCAATGGATACCCGACGTGCCAGGTACGTAGGGTATCCATTGCCTCCTGTTCAATCTGGTCTTTGAGATGGCTTCCAGCAGGAACTCGCGGTCATTTTGGCTGACTCAGTTAGCAGTGCCTCGCCGGTAAACCAGCCGGCGGCTCCACGCATTACATGCCAAACCGGACACAATGAAAGATTCTGCCGTGGACAAGAAAAAGGCCTGGCGCCGGATGCGCCTGCCAGCCAGGTTGGTGGTGGTCTCATGGCGCGATCTCGCGGTCATTGTGCTGCCTGTCCTGCTGTTCGTTGCACTGGCCGTGTGGGTTGCATTCAGATTTGCCCGTCCCGCGCCGATCGATACGATCGTCATGGCGAGTGGTCCCGAAGGCAGTTCATTCCGAACGACCGCCGACAAGTATCGCAAGCTCATCGAGCCCAGCGGCGTGAAAGTGAAAATTCTGACTTCGCACGGCGGCCTGGACAACCTTCAGAAGCTGGCCGATCCGGGAATCAGCGTGGACGTGGGTTTCGTGCAGGGAGGATTGACCGACGGGGTGAACATCGAGGGCCTGAAATCACTTGGCAGCCTGTTCACGCAGCCGCTGATCATTTTCTACCGCAGCAGCCGGCAGATCGACCAACTGTCGCAACTGCGCGGCAAGCGGCTGGCGATCGGCCCCGAAGGCAGCGGCACGCATTCCCTGGCCATGAAGCTTCTCAAGGCCAACGGTATCGACGTGAAACCGACGGTGCTGCTCGAACTTGGCGGGGAAGATGCCGCGATGGCGCTCACCAAAGGCCAGGCCGATGCTGCATTGCTCATGGGCGACTCAGCGACCGCCGCGGTAATACGCGGGCTGATGACCACATCCGGTATCAGGCTGCTGAGTTTTGCGCAGGCCGACGGCTATCTGCGCCGCTTTTCCTTTCTCTCGAAACTCACACTGCCGCGGGGCGCAATCGACCTCGGCAGGAACGTCCCTGCGCAGGATGTGCAACTCATCGGACCCACCGTGGAAATGGTCGCGCGCCAGGACCTGCACCCCGCGCTTTCCGACCTTCTGATCCGCGCAGCCCGCGAAATCCACGGCGGCCCCGGCATGTTCCGCAGCGCCGGCGAATTTCCGGCTCCGCTGAAAAGGGATTTTCCGATCAGCGACGACGCCGAGCGCTATTACAAATCGGGATCGAGGTTTCTATACACCCATCTGCCATTCTGGCTCGCGAGCCTCACGGATCGGTTTCTGGTGGTCCTGATTCCGTTGGTCGTGGTGATCATTCCCGCGCTGAGATTGGTGCCGGTGATCTACCGCTGGCGGGTGCGATCGCGCATCTACCGCTGGTACGGGGTGCTGATGGCAATAGAGAGGGACACATTCTCCGATCCGACACCGGAGCAAAAGCAGGAAATCCTCAAGCGTCTCGATCGGGTCGAGCATGCCGTCAACCAGATCAAGACGCCGCTGCCGTTCGCCGATCAGCTTTTCGTACTGCGCAGCCACGTGAACATGGTGCGTGACCGGCTCACACTCAAAGGTTCCAGCCACTGAATTGCGCGGCCGGTCGTGTCAATGCGAAAGACGTTCACCGCAAAGGACGCAAAGGAACGCGAAGGAAAACCGGAATACTGGGATGCAATTCGGGTTGCGATCTGTGGTGAAGTTTGATGCAGCCGACTACCGGGTTCTGCCACCCGGGTAAGCCACTGCCACGCTAACTGACTTCGCACGGTCGCGCATTTCCATCTTCCTGCTATTCGACCCGCCCTCCTTCGCGTACCTTCGCGTCCCTTGCGTTGAACGCGTTTCCCTTTTGACTTTCTCTGTGGCGAATGGCCCGGTTACTGCACCGGGAAATCAACCCGTTTCATGAACACGATCCTGCCGCCCTCGTTCTTCACGATGTTGTAGCCGTGCAGACCGTCACCGTTCCGGTCCAACTCGTAAGTGCCTTCCAGTCCCTTGTAACCCTTGATCGACAGCGTGTTGACGCCGAAATCGGCGATGACGCGCGAGGAATAGCTGTCGTTCGGGCGCGCGCGGAATACCCAGCGGTTGTTGACGTGCGTAAGACTGGTATCCGTTCCGCCGAACATCGTCGGAATGCCGGCCTTGGCGATCGTCGGCGACGCGGCCTGGATCTGGGTGCTGCGGATCGGTCCGACGATCGCATTGACACCATGAGGGCGCGGCCTTACCGTTCGACTCCTGATTCACATTGCGGGGATCACCACCAATGAGCGCAACGCGCATCGCCTTGGGCTTTGTTTTCAGCATCGCCTTGTCTACGGCCGCCTGGTCATGGGCGCAAGGTCTGCCGTCCGCCGCACCCGAATCGGTGGGCATGTCGACGCAACGGCTCGCCCGCATCGGCGAGGCGTTCAGGAAGGAAATCGATCAGGGCAAATTGCCCGGCGCCGTATTCCTGGTGGCCCGCAAGGGCAAGCTGGTTTACTCGGAAGCTATCGGCTTTCAGGACAAGGAAACCGGCAAGCCGATAGCAAAAGATACGATCTTCCGCATCTACTCGATGACCAAGCCGATCGTTTCGGTAGCCGCGATGATGCTGGTCGAGGAAGGCAGGATCCAGCTCACCGATCCGGTCTCGAAATACCTGCCGGCAATGAAGCCCGTGAGCGTCAGCGCGGCAAGAGCCGACGCTGAGTTCGCCAGGATCACGTATGCGCTGGTTCCCGCGGACCGCGAAATGACCGTGCAGGATCTGCTGCGCCATACGGCCGGTCTCGCCTACGGCGAGATCACCCAGAACGCGCCCGTGAAAGAGGCGCTCGGCAAAGCAGGCATCTACAAGAGCACGATCGATTACGATGCGCGCGACCTGACGCCGACGGAAGAAGTCGAACGCCTCGCCAAAGTGCCGCTCGCGCATCAGCCCGGAACGGTCTGGGAATACAGCCTCGCAAGCGACGTGCTCGGTCGTGTCGTCGAAGCCGCTGCCGCAGAGCGCCTTGCGGATTTCCTCGACAAGCGTTTGTTCAAACCGCTGAAGATGAGCGACACGGGGTTCTGGGTGCCGCAGGGCAAAATCAATCGGCTTGCGGTGCCACTGTCCACGGACATCAGCAGCGGCAAGGCCAACAATTTGATCGACGTATCGGTTGCGCCGGCCAATGACTCCGGCGGCGCCGGCGGCGTATCCACGGCGGCGGATTATCTTCGCTTCACGCAGATGCTGCTCAATGGCGGCCAGCTCGATGGGGCGCGCGTGCTGAGTCGCAGCTCCGTCGCCCTGATGACTTCCGATCATCTCGGTACGCGCATCTCGGCGCCGGTCACACCGGGAGAACTCCTGCTCGGTGTGCCGGGCTACACCTTCGGCCTTGGCTTCGCGGTGCGCCAGGGGCCCGGTATTGCCGGCGTTCCGGGCTCGGCGGGCGAGTTCATGTGGGCGGGCTATGCGGGAACCTATTTCTGGGTCGATCCCAAAGAAGAGATCGTTGCGGTCTACATGACCCAGGCGCCGAGCCCGATCCGCGCCTACTATCGGCGGCTGTTCAAGCAGTTGGTGTATGGGGCGATTGTCGATTGAGAAGGGCTGTGAAGATCGTGAATGTGTGAATGCAGGTGCAGGGGATCCGACTTCTTATGCACACGCAAGTCAAGGAAAATTCCCGCTGGCCGTTCAAGGTCAGGCGGCTGACGCAGAACCTCGGTGCCGAGTTGATCGGTGTCGATCTTTCGCGCGGCGTGGATGACAAGACGTTCGCCGCGATCTATCAGGCCTTCCTGCGCTACCAGGTCCTGCTGTTCGGAACCCAGGAATTGCCGCCCGGCCGCCAGGTGGAATTTGCCAAGCACTTCGGGCAGGTGCAGATCCATGTCATGAACCAGTATCACGCCGACGGTTATCCTGAACTCTACCGTCTTTCCAATCTCGACGAGAACGGCAATCCGAACGGTCGCCATCCCGATAAAGGCACGCTGGCGTGGCATACCGACGGCTCATGGCAGCGCGTTACCGGCCAAGCCACCATCATCTATGCCGAAGTCGTTGCCGGCGAGGGCGGGGAGACGCATTTCTGCGACATGTATGGTGCCTACGAACAGCTCACGCTGGCGTGGAGGCGGCGCATCGAAAAACTTCGGGCCGTGCACAATCTGGATTATTCGCGCACGCGCCGTCACGCCGAAGACCGCATGACCGAGGCACAGCGAAACGCAGTGCCCCCGGTCGATCATCCGATCGTGCGCTCGCACCCGGATACCGGGCGCAAATGCCTGTTCCTCGGCGACCATGCGGAATACATTCTGGGGATGAACTACGAAGAGGGACGCGCCTTGATCGAGGAACTCAATGCGCTGGCGATCCATTCCGATCTGTCCTACGAACATCGTTGGACGCCCGGCGAACTCATCGTCTGGGACAATCGCTGCGTGCTGCATCGTGCGACTTCCTATGACCCCGCGATACAGCGGCGGGTAATTCGCAGATGCACGGTACTCGGTGAAACACCGAAGTAAAGGCGGTGAATGGTGAATCGAAAAGGTTAACGGTCTTATTGTTGCGGCACTCCGCACCCGGCGCGAGTTTTTTCTTTCCCCTTACTCCTCACTCCTCACTCCTCCCTCCTCACCCCTACCGCAGCATCGAAGTCATTTTCCTGCTGATAGCCGATAATACAGACTCGGGTTTTCCGTCGGGATCGAACAAAACCGAACGATCGATCTGGTCCAAGCGGTCCCAGCCGCACAGCGCCATGATGCGATCGATTTCGCTGCGATAGATTTCCAGCACTCGGGCCACACCTTCCTCGCCGGCGACCGCCACACCCCACAGATGCGGCCGCCCGATCAGGCAGGCGGTCGCGCCGAGCGCCATGGCTTTGACGACATCGCCGCCACGGCGCACCCCTCCATCGAGCAGCACCGGGATTTTTCCGCGGACGGCTCCCACCACTGCGGGCAGTGCCTGTATCGATGCGGGGACGATGTCGAGCTGCCGTCCACCGTGGTTCGACACGATGATGCCATCAACACCGAGGGCCACCGCGCGGCGCGCCTCATCCGGATGCAGCACACCCTTGAGCAGCAGCGGCCGGTTCCAGACACTGCGCAGCCACTCCACCTCCTTCCAGCTCGCGCTCGGATCCATCCAGCCGCCGATGCGCGCGCCGATCGAAAATATGCCGGTGTCGCCTTCGCGCTCGTAGTTGGCCATCGCCAGTTTCGGCGCGTGTGCCATGCGCAGAATCCAGCGCAGGTGGAAAGCCATGTCGAGCAGGCCGCCGAGCCCGAACCTCGGCGGCACGGTAAAGCCGTTGCGCAGATCGCGCTCGCGCTGACCGAGTACCTGGTTATCAATCGTCAGTACCAGCGCCTGGTAACCGGCGCCATGCGCTCTCTCTACAAAATTTTCGGTCAGGCCGCGATCCTTGTAGGGAAACACCTGCATCCAAAGCTTGCCCTGCACGGCGGCTGCCAGGTCTTCGATCTTGACCGTGGAACCGTGGCTCATGGTGTAGACGGTACCCGCGGCCGCGGCCGCGTTCGCCGCCGCAATCTCGCCGCGCGGCCACAGCATGCCGGTCAGTCCGGTCGGTCCGATCAGGACCGGTCCGGGCAAGCGTTTACCGAACAATTCGATTAATTGCTACCGGAAAGCAAAGCTTGTGGCGGATCGAAACAATGAATCCTGCGAGGGAAGAACACAGCGAAGACGATATACTGGGGATGAGCTTCGCCCAAGCGGACCGACATCGAATCGGGCATGAACGCGAGCGATCAGCGCCGAACGTCATAGTCGGATCAAAAGGAGGAAACCATGAATTTCAGATCGGCTGTTGCAACCGCCATGGCATGTCTGTGGCTGAGCGCCGCGGCGCATGCCGCCGAATCCATCAAAATCGCGCACATCGATCCGATGAGCGGCCCGTTCGGCCTGGTTGGAGAAAGCCTCGCCAAGCACATGGACGCGACCGCAGAGCAAATCAATGCCATGGGCGGTGTGCTGGGCGGGATGAAATTCGAAATCGTGCACTTCGACAACAAGTCCAGTCCGCAGGAAAGCGTGCTGATCCTCAAACAAGTCATCGATTCCGGCATCCGCTTCGTCACCCAGGGGGGCGGCTCGAATATCGCGCACGCGCTCTCCGAAGCGGTTGCCAAGCACAACAGCCGCAATCCGGACAGCTCCGTGCTCTATCTCAATTATGCCGCCCAGGATCCGGCGCTGACCAATGACAAATGCAATTTCTGGCACTTCCGCTTCGATGCGCACGTGGACATGAAGCTCGACGCCATTACCAGCCAAATCGCCCGCCAGAAGGACATCAGAAAGGTGTACCTGTTCAACCAGGACTACGCCTTCGGCCAGGCCATCAGCAAGGCGGCCCGCGAGATGCTGACCAAAAAACGCCCGGACATCGAGATCGTCGGCGACGACCTGCATCCGCTGGGCAAGGTCAAGGATTTCTCGCCCTACATCGCCAAGATCAGGGCCTCCGGCGCGCAGGCGGTCATCACCGGCAACTGGGGAAACGATTTCACGCTGCTGATCAAGTCGAGCAAGGATTCCGGGCTGGGTGTGACGTTTTACACGTTCAATGCCCAGAACGCCGGTGCCCCGAGTTCAATCGGCGCAGCGGGGGCGGACCATATCAAGCAGGTGTTCACCTGGCACGCGAACATCGCCGACAACAAGGCGGAAAAGTTCGCCCTGGACTTCAGGAAAAAATACAGCGGCGACTTCTACTACAACACCGCCAAGACCGAATTGGAAATGCTGGCCAGGGCGATGAACGACACGAAATCGACCGATCCGCTGAAGGTGGCGCGGGCCCTCGAGGGCATGAAGTACCAGAGCGACACCGGCGAGGTCTGGATGCGTGCCGACGATCATCAGCTCATGCAGCCGATCTACATCGCCACCTTCACCAAGGCCGGCGGCAAAGACGTAAGAATCGACGCCGAAGGCACCGGCTTCGGCTGGAAAACCGACATTCGCATCGAGCCGGCCGACACCGTGATGCCGACGACCTGCAAAATGGAAAGGCCCTAGGCTCGCGGGCTGGACAAACCAGATTCAGCCACAAAAAAGGGGCACCTTTCGGCGCCCCCTTTTCTTTCGCCTGAATCTTGTGCCGAATTACAGGCGGTTGAATTTCTTCTGCGCAGCATCGACACACTTCTTTTTCTGGCCGCTCGTGAGGGAATCGCACTTCTTCAGCGCAGCCATGTACTCCTCGTCCTGCTTCGCCTGTTCGGGCGCAGTCATCACCGGACCCGGGGAGCCTGGCTGGTTTGCCGTCGAGCGCGGCTCCGGATGTTCGTCGGCAGCACAGGAAATACCACTCGTCAGGACCAGCGCCGCGGCGCCAGCCGTCAACACATATAGCAGCTTGTTCATGAGATTCTTCCTTCAATAAAGTGAAAAAACATCGCTGTCATGTCGCGCACGGGAGAAATCTGTTGAAAAAAACGGACAACGATCGTCGCCCGTTGTTTCCGCGCGCGCCTGAATGCCGCGATTACATCTGGCCGTATTTCTTCTTGGCCGCATCGATACACTTGGTCTTTTCAGCACTGGCCATGGGCTCGCACTTTTTCAGGGCGGCCAGATACTCCTTTTCACTCTGGGAAGCAGTTGCGCCACCCGCAGCCGGATCGGCGGGTTGCTGGGCTTGCGGTTGCCTGCTGTCATAATCCTTGTCGGCGGCAGCGGCAAATCCGCTCAGCGTCAAAGCCAGTGCACCAGCGGTCAACATGGTAAGTAGTTTGCTCATCGTCTTTCTCCTTGGTTTGTAGCTTCGAATGTCGTAAGGACACACGACCATCTTCGTTAACCGGATAACCAGCAACGAACGCCGCGAATGCTGAAGTCGTGGACTACGACAGTTCTTTAGTCATGTCAGACGCGATCTGGTTCAAACAAAATATGTTGCCAGATGGCGACGTTCTC
>Ga0137437_1000118_pt1 | contig 20377 bp, 27 predicted proteins | sample EasRivERMGT138_2_FD_102332 | JGI IMG/M metagenome (GOLD analysis project Ga0137437, IMG submission 102332) | Soil microbial communities from meander-bound floodplain in the East River, Colorado, USA - East River MetaG ERMGT138_2 | ecosystem: Environmental > Terrestrial > Soil > Floodplain ...
AGACCTACTGCCGCGTGCCGTCGGGGCCGCTGACCGGTCGGCCGATCGAGCTGCATCGTTTCCAACGGATCCAGCTCGAGGCGATGCTGGCCGATGGCGTGCGCGTCGGCGGGCTGCAGATCCCGAGGGGCAATGCGAAGTCGACGCTGTGGGCGGCGGTCGCGCTGTGGGCGCTGTGCGACGACCCGGACGCGCCGCAGGTGCCGCTCGTCGGCTTCAACGGCATGAGTGTGCAGACCACGCTGTGGCGACCGATCCAGCGGATCGTCGCGCTGAACCCGGAGCTCAACGATCGGGTGCGCGTCTTCAAGGCGAGCAACGATCGGCGTGCCCTGTGCGCCTGGAACGGTGGCGAGCTGCTGCCGCTGCCGGCGAACGTCGACCGGCTGCAAGGTCTCAACCCTTCGGTCGCGCTGGTCGACGAGGCGCAGACCGTGACGCCCGAGGTGTGGGCGGCGCTCGTCCAGGGCGCGGGCAAGCGCGACGCCTCGCTGGTGTTGGCGATCGGCACGCCGGCGCCCGGCGGTCGCGATTCGGCGCTGGCCGGCCTGCGGGCCCAGGCGCTCGCCGGCGCGAGCGTCGCCTGGCTCGAGCATGCCGCCCGGGCAGGCTGCCGGATCGATGACCGCGCCGAGTGGAAGCGGGCCAACCCCGGTATCGCCGCCGGTCTGCTGCGCGTCGATCAGCTCGAGGCCGAGCTCAAGCTGGTGAGCGAGGCCGAGTTCCGCTGCTACCGGCTCGGCCAGTGGGTCGACGCCGTCGTGACCGATTGGCTGCCGTCGGGCGCGTGGGAAGCGTGCCCGACCGTTGGCGCGCCGGTCGCGGGGACCGAGGTGGTGCTCGCCTTGGCCGGCGCCTGGTCGTCGTCGGTCGCGGTCGTCGGCGCGACGCTGGACGGCGAGCTGTTCGTCGCGTGGGCTGGCGACGTGGCGACCGACGACGAGCTCGCTGGCGTCTTCGAGCAGGCGGCGGCGCGCTGGCGTGTCGTCGAGGTCGTCGTCGCGCCTCGGCAGCGCTCTGGTCTGATCCCTCGGCTCGTCGAGGGCGGTCTCGTCGTTGACGTGTGGCCGAACTCGGTCGAGGTCGAGGTGACGTCGGCGACCGAGTGGAGGCGGGCGATCGTCGAGGGCCGTGTCGCGCACGATCATCATCCGCTGCTCGCCGAACACGTCGCCGCCAGCGTGGCCCGTTCGACGCCCGACGGTTCTCTGCGCCTCGCCCAGCCCGACGACGGCCGGCCGATCGACGCCGCTCGTGCGGCGCGGATGGCCTGGTGGCGATGCCGCGATGTCGGCGCCCGCCTCGAGTCACCGGCCGTATGGTGACCCGGCGCGATGGCAACTTGTTGCAAATGCAACGACATCCCTCGCCGATGGGTAAGACTCGTGCTATGACGCGTCTCGGCCTCGCCTTGCGAGCGCTGCGCGGCAACATCTTGACGGCGACCGACGGGCGCGACGTGCTGCACAACTCGCCCGACGGCTGGGAGGTCGAGCAGCCCTGGCTGTACTGGCTCGGCCCGGCCGGCGGCAACGGCACGGGTGGCCCATGGGGTAATCCCATCCCCGGCGCGCTCGCCGGCGCAGCCTTCGGCGCCTCGATCCCGGCCGTCGCGCGGGCGACCGGTCTGATCGTCGACACGATCAGCACGCTTCCGTGGCACGCATACCGCGACGACACCGAGAAGCTGACGACGCCGACCTGGATCGCCGACCCGCAGGCGCTACGCCTCGACGGGCGAGTTGTCGACACGACGCAACTCGTCGACGCCCGCCTGTCGCGGGTCGACTTCTGGTCGGATTGGATCCGCGCCGCGTTGTGGTGGGGCGACGGGTTCGTCTACGTGCCGGTGCGCGACCAGGCGGGCGCGCCGAAGCCGCCGCTGTGGCAGCTGCACCCCGACCTCGTCACGATCACAGAGGGCGACTACTGGGTCGGCGAGACGAAGATCCCCGCGACGAACATGATCCACCTGCGCGGCCAGACACCGATCGTCAACGGGCGCGGCACCGGCGTGCTGACACGCTTCCGCGACGAGCTCGGCGTCGCGCAACAGCTGCGCTCGTACATGGCGGGCGCGTTCTCGTCGGGTGTCCCGGCCGGCTACCTGAAGACCTCGACGCCGAACATCACCCAGGACCAGGCCGACGCGTTGAAGACGCGCTGGCTCACCCAGCACGGAGGCAGCCGCCGCACGATCGCCGTCCTGAACGCGACGACCGAGTTCGTTCCCTTGACCTGGACGCCGGTCGACACCGAGGCGGCCGCGTTCGCGCAGCTCACGTTGTCGCAGATCGCGTTGATGTTCGGGCTGCCGGTCTCGATGCTCGGCGGCCCGTCGGGCAACAGCCTCGACTACTCGACGACCGAGCTGCGGATGCTCGAGCTCTACCAGCTGACGTTGCTGCCGTGGATCGCCCGGATCGAGGCCGTGCTCGACGCCCAGCTGCCACGCGGCACCGACACCCGCATCGAGATCGAGGGACTGCTACGAGCCGACTTCAAGACCCAAATGGAAGGCTTCAAGATCGCCCGCGAGATCGGGATCTTGACCGTCGACGAGATCCGCGAGCTGCTGAACCGCCCACCACTACAGGAAGCGAACGTGTTATGACCGAGATCGTCCACGCCACCTTCGCCGTCGAGCTGCGCGTGCCCGACATGGCACAACGCATCGTCGAGGGCATCGTCGTGCCATACGGCGAAACGACATACCTGACGTTCGATCCGCGAGGCGAGCGGTTCCTACCGGGCTCGCTGGCGCGCACGATCAAGGAGCGCGGCGAGAGGATCAAGCTGTTCCGATCGCACGATCACGACACGGCCGTCGGCAAGGCGCTGCAGTGGAAGCCGACACACGACGGCGGATGCTGGGCGCAGTTCCGCATCGCCGCCACCCCACCGGGCGACGACGTCCTGCTCGAGGTCCAAGAGGGCATGCTCGACGCCTTCTCGGTCGGTTTCATACCGAAGCGTGAGAGGCAAGCCGCCGACGGCGCCCGGGAGATCATCGAGGCGCAACTCCACGAGGTGTCGCTGTGCCCGATCGGAGCCTACGACGGCGCCCGCGTGCTCGCCACGCGCACGGCCAACTCGTCGGTGCTGCCGCCGATGCCTGACGTCAACCTCGCACCGGTGGTGCTTCCTTCGCGCTGGCGAAGCGACTAACGTCGCCCTCGAGCGCGAACCTACTCTCGCCCACGAAAGCGGAAACGCTCGCCAGGCCTGGCGACTCGCCCGTGACAGTGGAAACGCAGCAAGACCGACGCCGGTACCCAAACCTGCTACGTCCCACTGGAGGGCTGAGATGCACGCTTACCTGAAGCGCCTCGTCGACGAACGGCTGACCTTGACCGAGTTGGCGACACGCCACGCGGACAAGGCTGCGGCCGAGGATCGCGAGCTGACCGACGCCGAGAAGACGGCGATCAAGGACGCCGAGACTCGCTGCGCCGAGATCGATCCGCAGATCAAGGATTACAACGACCAGCTCGCCTCGGCGCGAGCCTTCGCCGACCTGACCGGCAAGCTCGAGACGAGCCGCGAGAAGAAGTCGGAGGGCCGCAAGGCCGCAGAGCTCGAGTCGACCTCGTGGGGCCAGCACTTCGTCGAGTCCGAGCAATTCCGCTCGTACACCGGGCGCGGCCAGTCGAGCGTGGTCGAGCTGACCGACTTCCTGCCGCACCAGACACGGGCGGCGATCATGACGTCGGATCTGGCGATCCCGAACTACGTGCTCCCGCCACGCATCCAGGACATCACCATCCCGCCGCTGCTGCAGGTCGTCGACGTCGTCGGCGTCTCGGCCGGCACGGTCGAATGGGTCACCGTGACGGGCGATCCCGAGGCCGCCGTCGTGCCCGAGGGCGCTGCGAAGCCCGAGGCCGTGCTGACGTTCACGCCGACGTCGGCGCCGCTCGACACGCTGGCGCACTGGGTCCAGGTGACTCGCCAGGCACTCGAAGACGCGAGCTACATCAAGTCCGTGATCGAGGGCAAGCTGCGTCGCGGCATCACGCTCAAGATCGCCGACTCGATCAACAACGCGCTCATCGCCGCCGCTATCCCGCCGGCGTCAGTGCCGCTTGGCGGCACGCTGCTCCAGGCGATCCGCGTCGGTATCGGCGTTGTTCAGTCGAACGGCTACAACCCGAACGCCGTGTTGCTGAACCCGGCCGACTGGGCGGATCTCGACATGGCCGTGATGGGCGGCACGCTCGGCGGGCCGACGATCGGCTCGACGTTCTGGGGTCTGACCCCGATCGCCTCGCGCCTCCAGCCAGTCGGCACTGCGACCGTCGGCGACTTCAAGGCCGGCGTCGTCTGGTTCGACCGCAACGTCTCGAGCGTCTTCATGAGCGACTCGCACGCCGACCTGTTCATCAAGAACACGCTCGTGATCCTCGCCGAGACGCGAGGCAAGGCAGCCGTTCCCGAGCCCCTCGCGCTGTGCGAGGTCGCCGTTTCTCCCGTGGCCGGCACGGCCAGCGCTGCGAAGAAGTAGGCCATGAGCTACGCGACCGTGGAGCAGCTCGCTGCAGCGCTCCGCGGTCGCGTCACGGCTGCCAACACTGACGACCTGCAGCGCTGCCTCGACGCCGCGACGATCGAGATCGACTCGACCGTCGATCGCACGGTCGACGACCCGATCGATCCCGCCGATCCGCTCGCCGTGTCGGTCAACATCGCCCGCGGCTGCGAGTGGTACAAGGCGAACGACGTCGTCTTCGGTGCCGGCGGCTTCGATCAGACCGGGCTACTCACACCACCCGACGGGTTCGCCTTCCGCTACGGCGCGACGCTGCAGCCACTGAAGCGCACGGCCGGAGTCGTCGCGTGAATCTGCTCGACGCCCGCTCGAAGCTGGCCGCCGTGCTGGCACCGGTCGACGACGCCGATCCAGACGTGCTCGTCGATCTCGTCGACTCGATCGAGCCGCCGGCGTTGATGCTCGGCTGGGGTGAGCCGTGGCTGACGCCTGAGACGGCATGCCTGCGCACGGGCCGACTGGTGATCACCTGCGTCGCCAGTCGGCTCGTGCCTGGCGCCGGCGTCGAGCAGCTCGAAAGTCTCGTCGACTACACGCTCGGCCGCCTGGCCGCCGACGGCGGCGCCTGGCCGCTCGACACGGTCTCGGGCCCGCGCGTCTTCACCATTGGAAACGTCAACTACCTCGCAGCACGCATCACGCTTCGCTGCCCGATCACAGGAGGGTCCTGATGGCCGATCTCGAGCCAGTCATTCTCACAAATCCGGAGCTCACGATCTCCGGCTCATCGCTGAAGTGCCTCATGTCGCACATCGAGCTAACCCCTGATGTGGCGACGATCGAGGTCAAGAGCTCGTGTGGTATCCGAGAGTATCCAGGCTCGGTGAAGTGGACGTTGAAGGCGTCGCTGTACCACAGCTATGACCCGGAGGGCACCAACGAGGTGCTCACCGCCGCAGTCGAGGGCGGGGTCCCGGTGCCGTTCACGGTGGTGGCCTCCTCGAGCCAGCCGGTCTCGGCAACGAACCCGGAGTACACGGGCGAGCTCATCCCGCAGCCCTTCACCCCGCTGTCGGGCGATGTCGGCGACGCCTCCTCGTTCGACCTCGAGTGGTCGATCACCGGTTGGTTGAACACGCCGATCACGAACATCGTCCCGGTCGCCGGGCGCGCCGGCGGGTTCGACCCCGCCGCCCACACCGTCGCCGAGGTCGAGGAGTACCTCGCCGAGCACCCGGGCGAACACTCCGCCATTGTCGCCGCCGAGCGAGCAGGCAAGAACCGGGCGACGCTGCTCTCCACCCTCGAGGCACTCGTCCAGGTCGGCGCCAGCGCATGACCGAGCCGCACGTCGAGTTCGTCGGCGGCAGCGAGGCGATGGCCGACATGCGCAAGTGGGCGTCCGAGCTCGGCCCGCAGGTGTCGAAGGCCTCGGAGCCGTTCGCACACCGCGTCGCCGGCATCATCGCCGGTCGCGTGCCGCACCTGTCGGGGCAGCTCGCCGGTTCCGTCGAGGCCTCGAGCGACGACGAGGGTGTCGAGGTCGGCTACGACGGCAGCGTCGCCTACGACGGGTGGATCGAGTTCGGTGGCACCCGCGGCCGCAGCTACGTCCCCGACGGCCGCTACGTGTGGCCGTCGGCGCTCGAGGCGCAAGACGAGTACGAGCAGGTGGCCGCCGAGGCCGCCGATGACAGCGCACGGAGGTTCGCATGGTCGACACCATCAGCATGAACGGGGCGACGGAGGAGGAGCAGCGCCGGCTCGCTCTCGAGCTGCCGGAGCTCCTCGAGCTGAAGGCCGCCGAGGCCCGCCGCATCCCCTCGCCCGGCGCGCAGCGAGCATTGAAGGCCGAGACCGGCAAGACGTTCGATCAGCTGTGTGGCCCGGAGGCCGACAGCGCCGACCGGATCCAGACCCTGATCTGGCTCAAGTTGCGCCGCGACCGGCCCGGGTTGCGCTGGGCCGATTGCGACGATGTCACGGTGCAGGTCGAGGAGGGCGCCCTCGACGTGGACCCTACGAATCTCGTCGCCTCAGAGAGCTCGCCGCCTTCTGCCGGTTCTGGCGACTGAGCCCGGCCGAGGTGTACGAGATGGATGATGACACCTATCGAGCGTTCGTTGGCTACATGCGCGACGAGCTCAAGGCGCGCGAGCGAGCAGCCCGCCGCAAGAGGTGAGGCCTGATGGCATCCGGGCCGACGATCACGGCGAAGTTCCTCGCCGACACCTCGAAGATGACCAGCGAGGTCGACAAGGCGACCTCTGGCGCATCTTCGAAGCTGTCGAGCTTCGGTAAGACCGCCGGTATCGCCATCGGTGGCGCGTTCGCCGTCGGCGCGATTGTCGACTTCGGCAAGAGCGCGGTCGACGCGGCAGCGGCCGACGCCGAGGCTCAAGGCAAGCTCGCCCAGACTCTGAAGAACACGACCGGGGCGACCTCCGATCAGATTGCCGCCGCCGAGGACTACATCAGCAAGCTGTCGCAGCAGACCGCGCTCGCCGATGACGACCTGCGCCCGGCGCTCGCAGACCTCGCTCGAGGGTTCGGCGACACCGAGGAGGCGCAGAAGGCGCTCGCTATCGCCACCGACGTGTCGGCCGGCACCGGCAAGGACCTCGGCACCGTGACGACCGCGATGATGAAAGCGGCGCAGGGCCAGACCGGGGCGCTGAAGAAGCTCGGCGTCGAAACCAACAACGCAGACGGCTCCGCCAAATCCCTCGACGAGATCATGGCGTCGATGTCGAAGACCTTCGAGGGTCAGGCTGCGGTCGCGGCCGACTCGACCGCGGGGAAGATGCGCGGGGCCGAGATCGCCATGGGGGAGATGTCGGAGACGATCGGCTCGGCGCTGCTGCCGATCGTCGGGACCCTCGCCACCGTGCTGACCGAGGACGTGTTCCCTGCGATCTCGACCGTGTTCGGGTGGATCATGGACAATAAGGACGTTGTCATCGCCGCCCTCGTCGCCGTCGGGCTGGTGATCACCGCGACGCTCGGCCCTGCGTTCCTCGCCTGGGCTGCCGGAGCCGCGGCTGCGGCTGCGGCGACGCTGCTCGCTGCTGCGCCGTTCATCGCCATCGGCGCCGTCATCGCCGGCGTCGCCTACCTGATCATCCACAACTGGGACACCATCGTCGACGTCAGCAAGAAGGTGTGGGAGACCGTCCGCGGCGCCGTCGAGGATGCGTTCAACTGGGTGAAAGACAACTGGCCGCTGCTGCTGGCGATCATCACCGGACCCATCGGTGCCGCCGTGCTGATCGTCGTGCGCAACTGGGACACGATCACCGGCGCGGCACAGAGCGTCTGGAACTGGATCAACGACAACTGGCACAAGCTGACCGACATCATCGCCGGCCCGATCCAAACCGCCAAGGATTTGATCCAAGGGGCCTGGGACGGGATCAGCACCGGCGCCCAAGTCGTCTTCGATACCGTCAAGGGAATTTTCGACAAGTTCGCCGGGATTTTCGAGGCCATCGTCGACGGCGTAAAGACCGCCATCGGCAAGGTCGTCGACGCCATGACCGCCCCGATCAACGCCGTCATTCGCGTCTGGAACTCGATCGAGTTCAAGATCCCAGAGATCCACATCCCCAAGGTCAGCACCCCGCTCGGCGACATCGGCGGCGGCTCGTTCGGAGGTCAATCCCTCGGCAAGCTGCCGCACATCCCCGAGCTCGCCGGCGGCGGAGTGCTCACCTCGCCGACGCTGTTCATCGGCGGTGAGGCCGGCACCGAGATCGTCGCACCCGAGGCGCTGCTGCGCCAGATCATGCGCGAGGAACGCGGCGGCTACACCCTCAACATCTACCCGCGCACCGCCGACGCCTCCGACATCGCCTACGGATTCCGTCGCCTCGAGCTCATGGCAGGCGTCCCGTGACCGCCCTCGCACCGTGGGAACCCGACGCCGACTGCGAAACCCACGAGTGGCGCAGCGCGCAAGGCGAGACGATCCGGTTCGTGACCCGCACCGAGGCCGAACAGCGGATGATGCCGCCCGTATCGATCCACACGATCCGCACCCCTCAATCCCAAGGCGGCCGGTTCCGCCACGCCCGCCACGAGGAACGCCTCGCCCTCATCCCCGTCGTCACCCCCGGCCCGACCGCCGGCCGCGACGAGCTACGCCGCTGGGCCCGGGCGCTCGACCCGCTGAAGGGTGAGGGCACCCTCACCGTGGTCCAGGGCGACCACGCCGGCCGCCAGCTGATCTGCGTCTACGAGACCGGGCTCGAGGACCTCGCCGAGGAATGGCCGCTCCTCGGTCTCACCACTCTCGGCTTCCGTGCCGCCGACCCCTACTGGCAGGACTCGACGGAGAGCTCGCTCATAGCCACCATCGCCTCGAGCTCGTTCACCTGGTTCCCGTTCTTCCCGCTGGTGCTCGGCTCGAGCGACGTGTTCGCCCAAGCGACGATCACCAACCCGGGCGACGTGGACGCCTGGCCGATTGTCACGACCACCGGCCCGGGCACCGACCTCACGCTGACCAATCTGACGACGGGGTTCGCCTGGCAGTTCGCCGGCAACATCGCCGCCGGTTCCGTCCTGGTCGTCGACACCCGCCCGGGCCACAAGTCGGCCCGACTCGACGGCGTCAACAGCTTCGGCCGGCTCACCGACCCCTCGATCCTGTGGCCGCTCGAACCCGGACCCAACCGGATCAGCATCGGCTTCGCCGGCGGCACCGCCGCCTCGAAAGTGCAGTTCGCATGGCGCACCAGGTGGCTCTCCGCATGACCGCGCAATGGGAGCTCTACGTCACCGATCGGGTCGGCACCCGCCAGGCGCAGATCGACCCGTATGAGAGCTGCGAGGTCCGAGCTCGGGCCAACGACGTGTCGACCTGGTCTGTGACGCTGCCCTCCGACACCGATGCCGGCGCCTGGTTCCTCTCCGACAGTTTCGCCCGCCTCGAGGTCGCGGTCGACGGCGTCGCGTGGCGCTCCGGGCCGGTCACCCACCTCGAGCGCTCCGTCGAGATCGACGGCGACATGCTCCAAGTCTCCGGCGTCGACGACACCATCTGGCTGCAACGCCGCAACGCCCACCCGCAACCCGCCACCCCGGCGCCGCCCTACTCCACAACCGCGTACGACGTGCACACCGGCAACGTCGCCGCCGTCCTCGCCGAACTCGTCCGCGTCAACGCCGGACCCTCCGCCACGGTCGACCGCAGGGTGCCCGGGCTCGCCGTCCCCGTCCCCGCGCCCGCAGGGCCGGCCGTCACCGTCTCGGCCCGCTGGCAGAACCTCCTCACCCTCTGCCAGGACACCGCCCGCCCCGCCGGGCTGCTGTTCGACGTGGTCGACCTAACATTCCACGCCTACGCCGCGCAGGACCGCGGAGCGATCTTCTCCGCCGGCCTCGAGACCCTCGGCGCCTGGACGATGGTCGCCGAGGCCGCGACCGCCAACAAGGTCGTCGTCGCCGGGGCCGGCACCGGCTCGGCGCGCCTGATCCGCGAGGCCTCGAGCCCGGGCAGCGTCGCCACCTGGGGGCTCGCTGAGAGCTTCCAGGACCGCCGCGACACGAGCGACGTGGCGGAGCTCGACAAGGCCGCGGCGGAGACCCTCGCAGCCGGGATCCGCCCGACCACGGTCGTGTTCACGCCGATCGATACCCCCGGTCAGGAGTTCGGCCACGACTGGTCGCTCGGCGATCTGGTGACGGTCCGCGCCGGAGGCCTCACCGTCTACGACCAAGTCCGCGAGGTCCACGTCTCGCTCAATGAGCAGGGCGTCACGATCATCCCTTCGGTCGGCGCTCCCGCCGGGGACCTTGCCCTGTTCCGTTCGCTCGCCGGCCTCGACCGCCGCGTGCGCCAGCTCGAGAGAATCTGAGGAGGCCGACATGGTCGCGATGAACGTATGGCCCACCGATGCCGCCGATGGCTCCGTCGCCAACGAAGCACGCTGGCGCAAGATGGCCCGCTACTGGGCGCAGACCGGAGTCTGTCTCGGGACCGGCGGCGAGCTGGTCCCGACGCTCGCCTACCCGAACCTGACGATCAAGTCGGGCGCGGCATGGGTCGACGGCCACTACTGCGAACTGCTCGGCGACCAGGTGCTGACCGTCACCGCCAACGGGCTCGCCGTCGTGCGGTTCGACCCGGCCGCCAACTCGGCGCAGCTGCTCTACCTCGACGCCGCGAGCGTGCCGTCCCAGTCGCCGACCGGGATCTACGAGCTGCCGATCGCCAAGATCACCGGCTCGGCCCTGAGCGATCAGCGCAGACTGACGAGCCAGCAGCCCGGCGCGCTCGTCTGGTCTGGTGACGCCATCTCGGCGGCCTCGGTGCCGCTCGCCGTCGGCCCGATCGACATTCTCACGATCACCCCGCCGACCTTCCCGTTCCCGACGATCGTCCGCGCAACATACGACCTCGGCTTCCGCAACGATGCCGGGCCGTTGATGGTCGCCGCGTGTTCCGTCTTCCAAGTGGCGACCGGGACGGCTGTTCAGCCGCCATGCAACTCAATGTGCCCGGCTATCAGCCAGTACATCCAGGTATCTGTTTCATCTGCGTGGACAGTCGCCGCGGGCGGCAGTACGGCTTCGCGAGGTCGCATCACAGCGAACGGCGGCTACGGCGGCGCGGCGATCGGCGCCGGCAAAGGATCCGTCCAGGTGTACGCCCAATAGAAAGCGAGTTCCAAAATGTCATTCGCCACCATCAACCGCTGCGCCAACGACCAGCCATTCCAAGGGCGCGTCACCGCCTGCACCGCCGCCGAGGGATCAGACAACCCGGTCCAAGCGATGTGGACCGTCATCTGGCCCGTCTCGGCCGCCGCCGACATCGAGGCCGCCTACGCCTCCGCGCTCGCCGCCGGCAACCCCGACCCCGGCGGCGACGAATCAGTGATCACCGACCAGATGATCCTCTCCGCCGTCCAAGCCCACATGCCGGCCGGCACATCAGCGAGCACCGCCAAGAAGCGATGAGCGAGTTCGGCGACTACGACCCGGATGACGCCTGGGATGCGACCGATCCGGTGATCGATCAGCTGCAGACGATCGGTCGGCGCATCCTGTGGCTCGTCGATCATCGTGACGACATCGAGGCGCGCATCCATCGCCTCGTCGATGATGTCGAGATGATCCGGCGCCGGGTGCTCGTGAGAGATCTTGGCTGATGGGTTCCCGGTATCTCACCGAGCTCGCCGATGTGCTGCGCGGCGCGGGCCTGGTCGTGATCGAGGTCGACGGCTGGGGTACTCGAGGCCGAGGTTCGGGCGGGTTCGATGGTGATCGGCCGTGGGTGATCATGTGGCACCACACTGCGTCTGACACGACGGCGGAGAACGACGTGTCATACATCGTGTACGGCTCACCTGACGCCCCGTTGGCGAACCTGTACCTCGCCCGTGACGGGTCGGTGTGGGTCTGTGCCGCGGGGGCCACGAACACCAACGGCAAAGGTCAAGCGATGATCATGTCGAAGGGCGTAGTACCGAGCGATCAGTGCAACACGCATGCCATCGGCATTGAAGCAGCTAACGATGGCGTGGGTGGTGCCTGGCCGCAGGTGCAGGTGGATGCGTACTTCACCATCAATAACGCTCTGGCAGCTGCCTACGGCCTGCAGCCCGATGATTGCGCAACCCACAGCTACTACGCCGGCGCCAGTCGCAAGATCGACCCAGCACGAGCTGACAGCGTAGAGGGTGCCTGGATGCCCGAGGCTGCGAACAGCAGCGGCACCTGGTCACTGGATGACATCAGGGAAGAAGCGTGGCTGCGCAGTGCAGACATGCCACCACCACCAGCGAAAGACGGTGACGATATGCAGGTACGTCTGCTGATACTCAGCGACAGCGATGCGCAATTCCTGGCAGAGACAGACAGCCAGGGCCAGGCGCTGTACGTCACCTGGGCTGGCCCTGGGTCTGCCACAGTGGATCAGGTCGTGGGCGCCCATCGTGGTGAAGCGCATCGCAAGGGCCACGACTTCGAGCAGCTGGGCGATGTCGCAGGCCTGTTTAATTGCGTGCTGGTGGGACCGCTGCCGGCAGGTGACAGCCGGCATGACTGGACTGGCGCAGAGTTTTGGCGCAGGGTATGAGCGCCAGCGCCATCATCATCAGCACAGGCGCTGTGCTGGTCGTGGTGGTGGTCGTCTTCCTGGTGCTCTTCTTCAGACGCAGGTAATGCTTGACATCGGTTAGGGAAGTGGCCTACTGTTCGCAACCCTATGACCACCACGAAGGAGCGCAGCCCTGCACGCCAGGCTGCAGATCAGTACGCACCACTGTTTGCACGCGCTGCCCTGTTCCGAAGAACAGCAGACAGGCGCGACGCACAAGCCCAGGAGTATCGGGACAAGGCTGACAAGCTGGAAGCTGAAGCCCTGCTGGAATGGGCCAAGGTGCACAAGTGAACGCAGCCCTGATCGGAGTGCTGGTGCTGGCCATCGCCTATGTAGCGATTGACGGCGCCGTGAAGATCCGCGCCATGCACCAGCGCGCCCAGCGCCCTGTCTCGCCACGCAGGATGCGCGAGCTCAACATCGTCCACGACCCACTGCTGGAAGAAGTGACGGTGGTGCGCCATGACTGACGAACGACTCCAGCAGGCCTGCGCCAACGTCGCAGCGATGTCAGAGGATGACTTCTATGCAGCCTGCGTGGCTGCTGGCATCACCTACCAGGGCAGCGCCTGGCACGCAGAGCAGATCAGGAGCGGCAAACGATGAAGGGTGCAATAATCGCAGTGGCCTGCCTGAGTGCACTCACAATTCCCAGTGCGCCGCGAGCTCAGGCAGGCCACCTGCAGACCGTCCCAGTAGTGCTGCCGGCACCTGTGAGGCAGGCAACAGGTCCGACAGCGTTGCAGATGTTAGCCAGCTTCGGCTACAGCGTGAACACGCCTGCACGAGCAGATCGCGCCGTGCGTCACTGGCAGCGCGCCAACGGTCTGACGGTGGATGGCATCGCAGGGCCGCAGACGCTGGCGAGCCTCACAGCAGCCACAGCAGGCGCTGTGGCAGTACGAGTCAACCCACCAGCGCCAGCACCTGTAACGGACGTGGAGAGCCTGATCAGGGCAGCGTGGCCTGACGACAGCGAGCAGGAGGCGGTACGCATCGCTACGCGTGAATCCAGGCTGCAACCAGGGGCGCGCAACGCATGCTGCTTCGGTCTCTTCCAGATTCACTTCGCAGCCCACAGGGCCTGGCTGGCAGGAATGGGCGTCACCAGCGCCGGCCAATTGCTGGACGCACAGACGAACATCAGTGCAGCGCTGGCGCTGTACCAGGCAGCAGGGTGGGCACCGTGGACGCTGTGAACTGCGATTATGACGGCTGCCCGCATCCGATGAAGCTGCGCGCCTATGCCAGCTACAACGCTGATACTGGCGAAAACGTCCACCCACTGCATGCCAGGTATCCCCTGCCGATGATTCGCGCTTGCCAGTCCCACCTTGGCCACTTGATGCTGCATGACGCTGATGGCCCAGGGTCCACGTTTCAGTGGTTGGTGGTGTTGCCGCATGAGTGACACTGTGATCTGGGAACAGCGCCGCTACGACGGTGGCTGGTACGGCTGCAAGGTGGTCAGAGATGGTGACTTCGCTAACCTGACGGTGAGCCTGCTGGGTGCGTTGACCTACAAGCTGCACCAGGAACGGATCAAGTTCGACAGGCCAGATCCTGACAAGTGGCGCCTGCGCTGCGAGCTCGTGATCAACAACCCTGACCTGAGGGTGATGTCGACGTGAGACCGCTGGGTTTCACCATCATCACGGTGGCTGGCTTCATCGGCTGGGCCGCCATCGTCATCGTGGCTTGGCGTTGGGCGTGGTAGCGCCAACCACCCAGCTGTCGCTGCGTCACCTGCGCCACCAGGGCTGGATGGTTGACATCGTGGAGCGCTACCAGGGTGGCAAACGTCATGACCTGTTCGGCATGCTCGACCTGCTCGCTGTCAGGCACAGAGAGACCTTGGGTGTGCAGGTGACCAGCGCTGGCAACGTCAGCGCCAGGCGCAACAAGATGCACGATGATGACCACTGGGCAGACCTGCTGCGCCTGAAAGACGCAGGCTGGCTGGTGGTGGTGCATGGCTGGCGCAAGTCCACCAGGGACGGCCACGCCTGCAAGCACGGCAAGGCGCGCTGCGCCTGTATCTGGACCCTTCACAGAAACGAACAACTATGACATCCATCCCTATCCCAGATGAAGTGCGCAGGGACAGGTGGGGCCGCTACCTGGTGGTGCCACCAGGAAGCACCAGGGGCGCCCTGGGCTACACGCGCGCCACCACGGTGGCCAAAACCCTGGATGCGGAAGGTGGCCTGGCAGCCTGGAAAGCGACGATGGCGATAACCGGGCTGATGGTGCGCAAGGGCTTGCGTGCACAGTGGGAAGCCCTGATCGCAGAAACCAACGGCGACCCTTGGTACAACAGCCCAGCCAGCAAGGCGCAAGCCAAGGCGCTGGTGGAAGAATGCCAGGAGGCTGGTGGCAGCAGCGACAGGGCCAAGATCGGCACTGCGCTGCATGCCATCACCGCTGCTGCAGATGCCGGCAGAGACATAGGGCACTTGTCAGACGAGACAGCGACAGACCTGGGCGCCTACCTGATAGGCCTAGATAACGCTGGCATCACTATCGACCAGCGATACATAGAGCGCACCTGTGTGCTGGACGATTGGCAGGTGGCTGGCACGTTCGACCGTATCGCCATCGTCAACGGTGTGCCGATGATCGCAGACCTCAAAACAGGCGACAACCTGGAGTACAGCTGGCTGCAGATCGCAGTGCAGATGGCCATCTACAACCACGCTGACGCCATCTACCAGCAGGGTGCTGCTGCCAACGGCAGCAAGGATCAGCGCCTGGAGATGCCGCAAGTGGACCGCAACAGGGCGCTGATCATGCACCTGCCGGCAGGCCAGGGCAGGCTGGACCTCTACCTGGTCGATACGGCACGCGGCTGGGAAGCCTTTGAGCACAGCATGTGGACTCGTGGCTGGCGCAATACCGCGAGCTCGATAGCTGCGCCGCTGGAGCCTGCCGACAGCCTGGTGGAGCAGCTGCAGGCATCGCTGGATGCTGTAGGGCCCAGGAAGGGCGAGCCAGCGCCGGCGCCTGTCTCAGAGCCAGACCCAGAACTACTACGATCTGTGCTGCAGCAGCGAGTGGATGCCATCGGCACCCACCCTGCAGCCAGACAGGATCTGATGGCCTACTGGCCACCAGGCATGCCATCTGTGCGACAAGCACAGCCGGCACAATTCCAGGCCATCTCAGCAGTGCTGGATGGCGTGGAAAAACGGTGCTCCATCCCATTCCCAGACAACCTGGCTTTGGTGCTGGAGCTCTTCCCAGGAACCACCATAGAAAGCGAGTAAGCAATGAGCGTAAGCATCCCATTGTCGGCAATGGAGTCAGGCCCCAGCGCCAAGTTCACCCAGATCGGTGACAAGCACGCAGGTCGCATCATCAACATGGAACAGCGTCAACAGACAGACCTGGAAGGCAAGCTGGGCACGTTTGCTGATGGCTCACCCATCATGCTGTGGGTCATCACTCTGGAAACGGCGAACGGTGACACCGTGGCGCTGTGGGCCAGGGGTGGCTCTGCTGGCAAGCAGCCCACCACAGGTGAAGGGTTGTCCATGCTGTCTGCCATCGGTGCAGCAGTGCGTGCTGCCGGCGCCAGCGCTGTGGACATCGGCGCCCAGCTCGCTGTTGCCTACACTGGCCGGCAGGATCTGGGCAACGGCAAGGTGGCCAAGCTGTATACGGCGCAGTACCAGGCGCCTGCTGCTGCCAGCGTACCGCTGGACCTGTTCAGCAGCTAACTCATCAACCACACAGAGCGAGACCCACCCCAAACAGGGTGGGTCTCGTCCGCTGCCCTGATCGGAGCGCAATGCACACCCTATCCACACCCACCCCCGGTGGAAGGACCATCTGCCCAACCTGCCACGAAGAGCTCATCGCCAAGTGTGGTGACATCCTGATCTGGCACTGGTCACACAGGCCTGACAGCGAGTGCACCAACAGCGACGAGTCAGCGTGGCACGCAGCCTGGAAGCTGTGGGCCAAGCACCTGGGCTGGCAGACAGAAGTGAAGGTGGCCAACCATCGCGCAGACATCGTGGGCGACAACAGGATCTTCGAACTGCAGTCAGACTTCCTGGACGTGCGCGACATCGCCGCCAGGGAAGCCGCCTACGGCGCCCAGCTGACCTGGATCTACCGCTGGACGCCAGAACGATGGGCGCGCCTGTGGAACGTGGGCGAAGGCTGGTTTCGATGGTCCAGACCGGCGCCATCGATGCTGGAGCACAGCCGTGAAGTGGTCATCCATCACAGGGACAGGCTGTACAGGGTCGAAGCGATGCGCACTGATGATGATGGCGAGATGCAGCTGCGCTTCATGCGTGGCGAAGATGACAAGTATGGGCCTGTGCTGTACGGCAGCAGGCCTGCACCGTTTGCTGTCGTGGATGCGTTCGACTTCATCCAGCAGCTGATGCGGCAATGAGCCCAGAAGAGGCGCTGGCCATCTTCGATGCAGGATGGGCAGTGCTCGACATGCCGGCAGGCAAAAAGTTCCCACCACCAGACAACAGGACTGGTTATCGCGGCATCAACTACACCAGGGCAGAAGTGGCAGCCATCCACTGGAGTGATCGGTCGCTGGCAGTGCGCGCCACCGATGGCGTAGTCGGTTTCGACTTCGACCTGTACAAGCCAGGCACCAGGGAACGGGCCAACGAGCTGGGCCAACGATACGGGCCACTCCCAAAAACGATGATGACCACAGCACGCGACGATATGTCAGGCATCAGGTTCTACAGGGTGCCTGTGGGCACCACGTTCCCTGGTGTGCTGTGCGAAGGGGTGGAAGTCATCCAGCCCCATCACCGCTACGCGATGCTCGCAGGACTCAACCCAGCCACAGGCACCGAATACCAGGTGATCGATGAAGCATCAGGTGACCCCTGCGCCATCTGGGACGTGGCCGACCTGCCAGAACTACCGTGGTCCTGGATCAACGGCCTGGCCGATACCGGCCCATCAGGCAAACTGGCAGACCTGCCGGCAACAGCCAGCGAGCTCGTAGCGTTCTGCGAAGCACACACAGAAACACTGCGCCTGCAGGGACTGGGTGGCATCAGCACCCATCTCGCTGCTGTCACGGTGGGTGGCCGGCATGATGCGCTGATACGGGCAGCGTGCTGGGGCCTGCGTGAAGCACGTGCTGGCTGGTATCCAGCAGATGACTTGCTGGATCTGTTGGCTGAGTGGTGGGACAGCGTGATGCGTGCCAGTGGCGAGACTGGGCGCCTGATCGATGCCAGCAGCGAGTTCACCAACGGCCTGCTGTGGGCTGTCGCAGAAGCGCAGGCCGTGGACGAGTGGCGCATCGCAGAGCTCAGGGCCAAAGCCCAGCCGGCGCAGGCCAGCACGATGTTCTACGGCTGGTCTCACCTGTTCCCTGCACCTGTCCCACTGATCGAAGGAGTGCTCGACCTGGGCGCAGTCACCCTGCTGTATGCCAGATGGGGCTGCTTCAAGAGCTTCCTGGCCATTGACTGGGCGATGAGCGTAGCCACCGGCAAAGACTGGCATGGGCGGATAGTGGCCCACCCTGGCGCCATCGCAGTGCTGGGCTATGAGGCGCCTGTCAGCATCCACAGGCGCGCCCACGCATGGGCAGCCCATCACGGTGTAGAACCAGGCGCCAGCTATCACCTGGCTGGGCGCAACCTGCCACGGCTCTCCAACCCAACAGCCATGACAGAGATGGCCGACGAGCTCGACAGGCTAGGAGTGGTGCTGGTGGTGGTGGACACCATTGCCAGGGGTGGCGTGGGTGCAGACATGAACACCCACGAAGCAGATCTGGTGTTCCAGGGCCTGCATGCGTTGGCGTCACCACAGCGCACCGTGGTGGGCATCGCTCATGCCGGCAAAGATGCGACACGTGGCGTGCGTGGATTCTCATCGCAGGAAGATCAGGCAGACCTGATCTATCGGCTGGACAGGGAGCGTGACTCCACCACCCAGCAACCCAAAGGGCCGGCAACGCTGACCAACCCGAAGGCCAAGGATCGCGAGACCATCAGCCCACTGCACTTCGATCTGGTGCACAGCCCTGCACTGGGCCTGGACGAGCGCGTGCTGCTGCCCACGGTGAAGGCGGCTACGGCAACCACGCCAGAAGATCGCGTGGAGATGCTCGTGAAGGCTGCCGTGGGTGGTGACTGGCTGACGGTGACGATGATCAAAGACAGGTGCAAACGTCCAGGCGTACTACGCCCAGACATCGGTAACGCCATCGAACGTCTGATCGAATTGGAGTATCTGGAACGTTCCGCTGAGCACCCAGAGATGGTCAGGCGTCGTGACGAAATCGAGTACCTGGAATGAATAACACCAGGTCAAGGGGCGGGACGACGCAACCTGATGGTTGCACGTCTGTGACCAGGGATGATGCAGGGCCGTCCCGGGGGCGGGACGGCTCCGTCCCGGGCGGGACGAGGGGCGGGACAAAGCGGGACGAAATATGAATAACACCAGCTCAAGGGGCGGGACGAGGGGCGGGACAGGGCGGGAGAACCCCTACTGTTACACCCAGGGGCGGGACGCAGGCCCCTGTGTAACAGGGGCGGAATGTCCCGCCCACTATGATTGGACAGAAGCAGAGCGGATCGGCAGGGCCACGGGCCACGTGCTCGCACAGTGCCAGGCCTGTGGTGGTCGGTGTCTTGTCACCATCTACGACGGCAGCAGCCTGCGCGGCACGGCGCGCCATCCGTGGCCCCACTGCCGGCTGTGCTTCCAGCCTGGCGCTAGAGTCGCACCCATCGGAGACCTGAGCCTGGTGAAGCACAGGCGCCCAGGCCAACCACGCAGCAGGCGCCAGCTGAAGGAGGATCTGACATGACAGAGACGCAAGGCTGGTTCATCGTCATTGAGCTCGCTGTGATCGCACTGGCCTACCTGCGCCAGCTGATCGGACGCTGATGGCCACGCCGATAGGACAGGCGCGCTGCCAGATCCCAGGATGCACAGCAGCCAAGGCTGTTGGTCATGGTCGCTACTACTGCGAGCAGCATGAGTGCGACTACGACAACTGCAGAGCCCAGGCCAAGCAGCGTGGGCGATGCAGTAGGCATGCGTTCTGCGCTGTGCCTTGGTGCGACGAACAGCGCCGGCAGGTGCAGCGCGCCAAGTACTGCGAGCTGCACGCGACGAGCATCAACTACACAGCGAGAGGTGTGAAGCAGGCGCCGCTGGGCTCAGTGGCAAGTGGGCCCTGCCTGGTCTGCGATGTTGTCGTGACAAGGGTACGCAACAGCAGGCCACTGCTGCTGTGCGTAGACCACGTGCATCTGCGCCACACCTTCAAGACGTGGCGCAACCTGTACCACATGACAGACGAGCAGATCCGTAGCCTGGCCATCCACCCCCTGTGCTGGTTCTGTGGTGATTCGCTGGCCTGGCGCCTGAGCTCATATGGCAAGGCCGGCATGGACCACATCACGGTGGACCATGACCACGCCTGCTGCGAAGGTGTTGGGTCATGCGGCAAGTGCATACGTGGACTGGCGCACATGCGCTGCAATCAGGGATTCGGACAGGTTGAGAGCATGCTGGATCTGCTGGGCGATGAGCGCCTGGTCTGGCTCATCCAACATCGACATGATGCAATTGCGATGCATAATTATGCAGAATCATCCACTGATCGATCGGCTGATTTTTGGAGTCCAAAACCAGAGGATATCCCGTCAACGCTGCACGCCGCCGGGTGATAGACGGCTATCAATGAGTAGCCACGGCTACGGCCCGGTCTTCGAACGCAACCGGCGGATCGTCCTCGCCCGCGACGGTTACGTCTGTCACTGGTG
>Ga0137437_1000119_pt1 | contig 20359 bp, 14 predicted proteins | sample EasRivERMGT138_2_FD_102332 | JGI IMG/M metagenome (GOLD analysis project Ga0137437, IMG submission 102332) | Soil microbial communities from meander-bound floodplain in the East River, Colorado, USA - East River MetaG ERMGT138_2 | ecosystem: Environmental > Terrestrial > Soil > Floodplain ...
GTGCGCGGCGGCGCGTCGACGTCGGGCGGGAAGTCGACCGGCTCGCCGCGCCCGGCGCCGGGCGCGACGCGGTAGAGGCGGCCGTCGTAGCCGCCGACCCACGCGGCGCCGTCGCGAGTGAGGAAGACCTCGCCGAACGCCCTCACGCCGTCGCCGAGCGCGACGTGGTCGAGGTGCTCCGGGATCGGCCAGAGCGAGGCCGCGCGCCAGAGCCCGTCGGGGGCGCCCATCCAGAAGCCGCCGTTCCCTACCGCATAGAAGGAGAAGTTGTCGCCGCCCGGCGGGAGGCGCTCGGCGCCGCGCAGCGGCACGAGCGCGTCACCCTCCACCCGCCACAGCCCGGCGTAGTTGGTCGAGACGACGTGCTCGTCGCCGGTCGCCACCACCTTCACCACGAAGAGCGGGTCGGCGCGCCCGGCCGGCGGGAGCGTCCGGATCGGCCCTTCGCGCAGCACCGCGACGCCGCCCACCTGCATGCCGACCCAGAGCGCGCCGCCGCGGTCGAGCATCAGCACGCGCACCATCGAGTCGGGGAGGCCCGACGCGGCGCCGCGCACGAGGCGTCCGCCCGCGCAGCGCAGCACGCCGTGCACGCTGCCGAGCCAGAGCGACGCTTCGCTCCCGACCACGGCGTGCACCATCTCGCCGGCCGGGATCTCGCCGTCGAGCTTCGACCAGGGCGACGTCCCGCGCGCGAACGCCTCGGGATCGAAGGCGACCAGCCCCGCGGTCGTGTGGACGACGCAGCGCCCGTCGGGCCGCGGCTGCGCGTGCACCGCCTCGGCCGGCGGATCGCCGGGCGGCGGCGCGCCCACCACGACCTCGCTCCCGCGCACCGCGACCAGCGGGAAAGCGCCGAGGAAGCAGCTCCACGCGCCCGCGCGCGCGATCGCCTGCACGTCCCACGTGCGCCGCTCCGACTTCCAGATCAGCTCGAACGACGGCGTCACCGCGTCGGGCTCGGCGCAGCGGCGGATCCCCTCCGACGTGACGGCGAGCAGCGCGCCGTCGGCCGCGAAGGCGCAGTCGAAGATCGCGTCGTCGTCGAGGCGCGGCGCGACGCGGACCGATTCGAAGGCGGGCCGCCCGCCGGCGCCGCCGACCGCGCGCGCCATGCCGCCGCAATGGGTGCCGACCCAGATCCGGCCCGCCGGCGACTCGGCGACGCACCAGACCAGCGGGCTCCTGATCCCGTCGCGCGTGCCGAAGCTCTGGAACTCGCGGCCGTCGAAGCGCGACAGCCCCTCCCACGTCCCGATCCAGAGGAAGCCGAGATGGTCCTCGAAGAAGCAGTTGACGCGTTCGTGCGCGAGACCGTCGCGCACGCCGAACGTGCGCAGCGCCGTCGTCTGCGGGAACGCGCGGCCCGTCGCCAGCAGGACGAGCAGGACGGCGAGCGGCGCGAACGGCGGGGCGGGGCGCATGCTCCGGGAAAACTACCGCCGCGTGTCTCCCAGCGTCACGAAGCTCGTGATCCGGCCCTCGAGCGCGCAGCACTCCTTGTTGCCGGGGTCGTGGTCGAGGTGGGAGAGCGCGAGGGAGGCGAGCTCCTTCAGGTCCTGCACCGATTCGGTCTCGGCGAGGTGGGCGAGCTCCTTCCTGCACTCCGTGTAGCGGCCCATGCCGACCGCCCACGCCGCGCAGCCGCGCGCGTTGGTGATGCCGTCGTTCAGCGCCTTCTTCAGGAACTCCGAGATCTCGGGCGCCGGCTCCATGCGGCCGAGCGCGACGATCGCGTGCACGCGCACGTTCTGGTCGCTCCCCTTCGCCTTCTTCAGGACGAGCTCGCGCACCGCCTTGTCGTCGCGGCCGCAGTTCGCGTAGGCGCGCAGCACGCGGCCGTAGTCGTTGCCCGCGGAGAAGGCCGAGAGGAGCTTCTTCAGGTCCTCCTTCACCTCGGGGAGGCGCGTCTTGCCGAGCGCGTCGACCGCCGCGAGAGCGACGTAGGCGTGGCCGTCGTGCGCCGTCTTGCGCAGCACGTCGAGGTGGGTGTAGTCGCCGGCGACGCCGTAGTGCTCGAGGATCGCGACGCGCGCCTCGTCGTCCTTGCCCTTCGCGACGTAGGCGTCGAGGCTCGCGCGCGCGACCTCGTCCTCGAGCGCGAAGATCTGCTCGATCGCCTCGTTCTTCTTCCAGTAGCGCGCCTTCTCCGCCTGCTCGAAGAGCGCGGCGATGCGCGCCTTCTCGGCCTTGACGTCGACGGGTGCGCCGTCGGGCGTCCCGCCCGCCGCCTTGAGCCCGCGGTCGAGCCAGGCGGACATCTCGACGAGCGTCATCTGCCAGGCCCGTCGCGCGAGGAGCGTCCCCTCGGCGGTGCAGATCACGTGCTGCGGCGCGATGACGTCGGTGCCGCCGAGCAGCGCCTCGCGCGCCCGGATCTCGCAGTCCTTGTGCTGCGCGCAGCCGATCCGGCCGAAGCGCGCGCACTCCGGGCTGCCCGCCGCGCCGACCGGCTCCTCGTGCTTGAAGGTGCTCGCGACGACGCAGACGAACTTGCGCGACTTCTCGACGAACTTGCGGTCGCGATAGACGTCCTTCACCATCGCGTCGTTCGCGACCTCGGCGTCCATGTTGAACGCGACGAGGATCGGCCGCTTCGTCTCGCGCGAGAGCCGCAGCGCCTCGGAGAAGCTCGCCACCCACTCGACCTGCGTGTCGGCGAGCGTCGCGGCCGGCAGCGGCTTGGGCGGCACCGGTCCGGGATCCGGCTCCTGCGCGAGTGCGCTGGGTGCGGGCGCGATCGCGAGCGAAAGGACGAGCAGCATCCCCGCCGCGAGCCGGGCAGAACTCATGGGCCCCCCTTCGATTCGTTCGCCGCCGCGATACAACGTCGCGGAGTCGCGGCTTATTTCGACGATTCCGAGAAGCTTTCGTTGGCGGACCTCGGTCGGCGCGGGCGGAACGCAGCGGGAAACTCTTTGGTGGAATGCGACAGGTCGTTGCCCGGCAAGGAGTTGCGCACGTCCGTCCGACGCGGCGCCATTCTCCCCTTCTTCCTCGTCGCGGGCTGCGCGGGGGGGCCGAAGATCGGGCCGCCGCCGGTCCAGCTGCCGGCCAGCCTCGCGATCACGGTCCACTCCTACTTCGGGACGAGCCTGACCGGCGCGCTCGCGGCGCCGCCCGAGACACCGACCGTAACGAATCCCGAGTCGATGCCCGACCCCGCGGCGACGCCGATCCTCCACTGCGAGCTTTTCCTCCTCGCCGCGCTTTCGAAGGCGGGGCCGGGCTGCACGCCGTTGCAGGAGGAGATCCGCTTCGTCGCGGAGCCGGAGAAGACGGCGCTCGCGCAGGGTCCGTCGCGGCTCACGCTGCACGGCACGCGGCTCTCCGGTTCCGACGTCGCGGCGCTCGTCGACCTCTGGCGGCGCGGCGACGACGGGAACGCGCTGCGGGTCGCCGACGAGCGCCGGCCGCTGCCCCGCGGGACCGCCTGCAGCGTCCTCGCGCAGCGCTCCGAGGGCGTCGAGGACCCCGACGACTTCCTCGGCGAGCGCATCACGGTCGGGAGCGTGGACAAACGCTTCGGCGCCGCCATCGAGTTGTCGCCGCCCGACGCGGAGTCCAAGTCGCCGCCCGACGCGGCGCACGTCACGCTCGACCTGCTCGAGACGGTCCGCCCGACGTCGCGCGAGCGGGCCGACCGCGCGGCGGCGGGAGACGGCGGAGAGGACTTCGAAAGCAGCTACGCCGCGCTCGAGCTGCGGCACGAGCTGGTGCGGCTGACGGCGGCGGTCGCGCCGGGCGGCGAACCGCTCGTCGTCGTCGTGCCTTCGCCGTTCCGCGACGAGCCGCGCGACGGCCGGCCGGCGCTCGCGTGCGCGATCTGCATCGAGCTGCTCCCCGCCCCCAAGGAAGGCGACGAGGCGGCCGCCCACGCGGAGGCGGTCGCGAAGGTCTGGAAGGAGGCGCAGGAGCAGGCCGAGGCGGTGGCGAGCCGGACCGCGCTCCACGCGCCGGAGGACGTCGTCGCGCTCGCGCTGCGGCTCGCCTTCGAGGGGCTCCTGGCCGAGGCGTCGTCGCGCGCGTCCCTCGTGTACGTGTCGACCGCGACGGACGCGTCGTTCGCCGCCGACCTCGCGCTCGTCGCGAGCGACACCGAGCTCGTCGCGTGGCTGCACGAGATCGTCGATCATCCGCAGGATCCGCCGGGCGGCAGCGTCGCCGCGTTCGGCTGGTACGTCGAGCGGAGTGCCTGGCGTCACGTCATCGCGCAGATGTTCACCGGCGATCCGCCGCCCGCGATCGAGGCGACGGTCCTCCGCCACGCCGGCGCGATCGGACGGCTCGCGACCACGCTCGAGGAGGCGGTCGACGCGAGCAGCGACGTCGCCTCGCTCGAGCGGCGCTTCGTCGCCGAGAACCTCGCCGCGCTCGAGGACTCCTCGGCGGCGTCGCGCGTGCGCGCCTTCGACTGGCTCGCGACGCGCGGCCTCGCCCCCGCCGGCTTCGATCCGCTCGCGCCGTCCGAAGCGCGCCGCCTCGCGCTCGAAGGAGCGGAGCCGCGCCGTGAGTGACGCCGAGAAGCGAAAGAAGCCCGGACGATGGCGCCGCGTCGTGATGGGCGGGGTCGCGACGCTCGTGCTGCTCGTCATGGCGGTGCGCTTCGGCGGCGTCGCGCTGCTGCCGTCGCTCCTCGACCGCGTCGGGAAGGGGCTCGGGCTCGCGATCACGTACGCGCGGCTCGAGATCTCGCTGATCGGCGGGACCTTCGAGCTCCGCGGGCTCGACGTCGCGCGGCGGCCGGCCGAGGGCGCGGCCGCGAGCGCGGACGACCGCATGGTCCACCTCGACCACCTCGCGCTCGACTGGAGCTCGGGCGAGCTCCTGCTCGGGCGGCTGCACGTGAACTCCGCCGTCGTTTCCGGGCTCACCGCGAAAGTGGCGCGCGCGCCGGACGGCTCGTTCGGGCTCGACGGATGGAGTCCGCCGCCGGCCGCCGCCGTGCCGCCCGCTCCGCCCGCGCCGGCCCCGGCGCCCGTCGACCTCGACGCGCCGTTCGACTTCACGCTGCCGCTGCGCGTCGACCGCGTCCGCGTCGACGACGTCGCCGTGACCTTTCGCGACGAGGCGGTCACGCCGCCCTGGTCGACGGTCGCGCGCGTCGACCTCGGCGTCTCCGACGTCGGTTCGCCCGAGCGTGCGACGCGGCTGCAGCTCTTCGCGCGCGCGACCGGCCTCGTCGAGTCGGTGGTGTGCATGGCGCAGGTGCGCAGCGGGGAGGCGCTCGCCGAGGCCGACGTCTCGCTCGACGTGACGGGCGTGCACGCCGGCGTGCTGCCGCGCTTTCTCCCCGACACCGGGATCTCCGCCGCGGCGAAGCAGATCTCCTTTGGTTGCGACGCGAAGCTGCACGTCGCACCCGGTGATTCGAAGGGTCGGTCGCTCACCGGGAGCTTCGAGCTCGCGCGCTGCGAGGTCGCGGCCGACCTCGAGCGGCAGGCGGCCGTCACGGCCGCCGTCCAGGTGAAGACGCTCACGCGCCGCGGCGCATTCCTCGACGGCGTCGACCTCTCGGTCGAGGCCGCCGCGACGCGGCTCGCCGACGGCGCGCTGCGCGCATGCGGCGTCGAGCTCCGTCCGCCGCCGAGCGCGACGGCGTCGACCGGGGAGCCGGGCGCGGCCGCACCGACGGTGGCTTCGCACGAGGATGCCTCCGCCTCCTTCCTCCTCTCCGTAGCGGAGGTCCGTCCGCGGCTGCAGCTGCGGCTGCGCGACGAGACGGTGGCGCCGGCCGCCGACCTCGAGGTCGCGCTGCACGATTCGACGTTGCGCAACTTCACCCTCGACCCGGCGCGGAAGAGCGAACCGATCGAGCTCGCGCTCGCGCTCGACGCCGCCGGCGCGCAGGTGACGATCGGTGGCAAGGTCGTGCCGTTCGACGTGAAGAGGAGCGCCGAGCTCGCGCTCGCCGTCGCGCTCCCGAAAGGACTCGCCGCGCTCGCGCCCTACCTCGAGCCGACGCCGGTCGCCTCGACGCTCGAGGACGCGAAGCTCTCGTTCGAGGTGAGCGCGCAGCTCGCGGAGGGGCCGGCGGGGGCGCTCGAGATCGAGGCGGCGCTCGCCCGCCTCGCGCTCACCGACCGCGGCGGCAAGGACGTCCTCTTCGCGCTCGAGCGCCTCGCCGCGACCGGCGTCGTCCTCGACCCGGCCGGCCCGATCCGGATCGGCGACGTACGGCTCGAGAAGCTGCACGCGCGCGCCTTCACCGACGCGGAGCGCTCGCTGCGCGTCGCCGGGCTGCGCACGCGCGCGCCCGTGCTCGACCCGACCGCGCCGCCGGTCGACCTCGAGCTCTCCGACTTGGGCCTCGAGCTGCACGGGCTCGAGCTCGGCTCGAATCCGGGCGCGGAGCCGCCGCCGGCGACCTTCGCGCTGCGCGCGGCGGTGCGCGACCTCTGCGACGAGCTCGCGCTCGCGGGCACGCTCCAGATGCGGCCCGGCCCGCTCGACCTGACGGCGCAGGCGAAGCTCGCAGCCAAGGGGCTGCGGACGAAGCTCGCCGAGCCCTGGCTCGAAAGGGCGGGGATCCGCGGCGATCTCGCCGACGGCTCGCTCGGCCTCGAGCTCGTCGCCGCCGCGAAGCAGGACGGGAAGACGCTGCGCGCAAAGGCGCAGCTGACCGCGCTCTCCTTGAAGGACGGCGAGCGACCGCTCGTCGCGCTCGCGGCGCTGCACGCGCCCGACGTGCAGATCGACGACGACGGGATCCGCCTCGGAAAGATCGCGATCGAGCAGCCGACCCTCGCCGCCCGCCGCGACGCCGACGGCGCGCTGCACGCGGCCGGCATCGTGCTGCCGGCGCGGCGACCCGCCGAACCGGCCGTCGCCGCGGTGCCCGCGCCCGCCGCCGAGCCGTCGCACGCCGGCACGCCCGCGCCGGCGAACGCGACCGATCCCGCACCGTCCCCCGCCCCGGCCGCCCCGGCCGCCCCGGCCGCCCCGGCCGCCCCCGCCGCTGCGCCTCCCGCCGTCCCGCTCGAGCTCGCCGAGCTCGCGCTCTCCGGCGCCCGCGTCGACTGGAACGACGACGCCGTCGCGCCCGCCGTCGCGACGCAGCTCCAGGCCGACGTGCGCCTCGCGCGTCTCGTCGTCGGCAAGCCGGCCGAACCGGCGGAGTTCTCGGTCGACGTCGCGCTGCGCGACGCGGTCGAGCGGCTGCACCTCGGCGGAACGCTCTCGACCGACCCGCAGCGCCTCGGCGCGAACCTCGACGTCGAGCTCGACGGCGCGCGCGCGGGGCCGCTCGCCGCCTACCTGCCGCCGACCGTCGAGCTCACGACCAAGGCCGGCCGGCTGCGCCTGCACGCGGAGGCCGAGCTCGCCGCGCGCGAAGGGGGCGGGAAGACGGCGCGCGTCGAGGTGAAGGGTTTCGACTGGCGCGACGGCGAGGACGGCGAGCCGTTCCTCGTGCTCGACCGCTTCGCCTTCGTCGCGCCGCAGCTCGACCTGCCGGACGGCGACGTCGTGGTCGACGAGATCACGACGACCGGCCTCAAGGTCCGCGCACGCCGCGCCTCGAAGGAGGTCTTCGAGGGGCTCGGCCTGAAGGTCACGCTGCCGGCCGCGCCGGCCACGCCGCCGGCCACGCCGCCGGCCGCGCCGCCGGCCGCGCCGCCGGCCGGCGCCGCGCCGCCCGGTTCGTCCGCGTCGTCACCGCCGTCCGCGTCCCCGTCCGTGCCGCCGGTCGACGTCGCCGTCGCGCCGCGCCGCCGGCCGCTGCGGCCGGGGTCGCTGCTGGTGCGCAAGCTCGACCTCGGCATCGACGCGCTCCACTTCGAGGGGGCGCCGGTCGACGGCGTCGCGCCGCCGCCCGTCCACGGATCGCTGCACCTGCTCAGCCGCGAGCCGTTCGAGCTGCTCCCGCGGGATCCGGAGAAGACGGCGCCGATCGCGCTGCGCGTCGAAGGAGCGGTCGACCCGGTCGTCCGTTCGATCGCCGTCGACCTCACCTGCGCGCCGTTCGCGGACATGCCCGAATTCGACGTGGCGATCGCCGTCGACGGTCTGGACGGCAACGCGCTGCCGACGTACGCGCCGCTCTTCTCGAAGAAGGTCGACGCCACGGCGATCCGCTCCGGCAGCTTCACCGCGAAGCTGCACGGCGAGCTCGGCGTCAAGCGGCACGGGCCGACCGACCTCGACCTGCGCAACGGCTTCAGCGCCGAGCTCGAGGTGAGCGACGTCGCGTGGCGCGCCGAGCCCGACGGTCCGGTACTGGCCGGGGTCGAGGGGATCCACGTCGACGTGAAATCGATCCGGCCGACGACCGGCGACGTCCACGTGCGGTCGATCGAGGTCCGCGGCATCCAGGGCGATGCGCGCGTCACGCCGGAGGGGATCGCGACGGCGGGGATCCTCATCAAGCAGGCGCCGCCCGCCGAACCGGCCGCGTCGGAGGCGCCGCCCGCCGCGGAACCGGTCGCGTCCGACGCGCCGCCGCCGGCCGAGCCTGCGCCCGCGCCGTCCGATCCGCCGGCGCCGGCCGCCGCCGCGAACGCCGCCGGGCGGCCGGAGATCCGCGTCGACGAGATCGTCGTGAGCGGCGTCCGTTTCGGATTCAGGAGCGAGCTGTCGACGCCGCCGCTCGAACTGCCGATCACCGACCTCGAACTGCTGGTCCAGCGCTTCTCGACCCGCGCGATCGACCATGCGAGGCCGATCGACTTCCGCCTCGTCGTCAACGCGGGCGACCTCGACTTCAAGAAACGCGACGAGCGCGGCCTCGTGGGCGGCCTGATCGGCGGCGTCGTCGACGTCGTGAGGCCCGGCGAGAAGCCGGTCGAGACGGAGAAGCGGCCGGCGTGGGACGAGATCGCCGTGAGCGGCCAGCTCGCGCTCCACCCCAAGCCCAAGGGCTGGGTGCGCCTCGGCGTGAGCACGCTCGAGCTGCAGACCTTCAAGGCGGAGGCGGCGCGGTCGGGCGTCGAGATCAGCGACGGCACGCTCGACACCGACGTCGAGCTGCGGCTGCGCGACGACGGGGTCTCCGTCAACTCCGACACGACGCTCACGTGGCTGTCGATGACGGAGCCGCCGAACGGGCCGATCTCGAGCTACCTCAAGCTGCCGGCGCCGCTCGACTCGGTGCTCTACCTCCTGCGCGACTCCAACGGGCAGCAGCGCCTGCCGGTCAACTTCCAGGTCGAGGGCGACCAGGTGAGCGCGTCGCAGGTCACCGAGGTCGCCACCAGGACGCTGCTCCGCCTGATCACCGAGGCCGTGAAGGGGGCGCCGATGCGCATCGTGAGCGGGACGCTCGACGCGGCCCAGCTCTCGAAGCTGCCGGGCGTCTCGTATCTCACTGACCCCGCGAGCGTCGGGAGGGCCTTCACCAAGGACGACACGCCCGCCTACACGGGCGAATCGGTCGTGATCGAGTGCGCGCCCGGCGTCGCGACGCTGCCGCCCGACGCGCGCGCGCGCCTCGAGCCGCTCTTCCAGCAGATGCGCGCCGACGACTCGATCACGCTGGTCGCCGAGCACCGGCTCGGGCGCGACGACATCGAGGCGCTGCGCCGCTCGTCGACGCCGACCGCGCAGGAGTGCGCCGACCTCGCGACGCGCCTGCGGCTGCGCCGCCGCGAGCTGGCCGGGCGCCGCGACGCCGCCGCCGCCGAGGCGCGCGCCCGCTTCGCGATCGGCCGCCCGGTCGACGCGGAGCCGCTGCTCGAGACGATGCGCATGCTCGAACGCGAGAGCGCCGACGTCGAGGACGCGCTCGACCGCGCCCTCGAGGCCGCGAGCCGCACCACCGGCCGCGTCGCCGACCACCGGATCCGCGCCGCCTGCCTCGGCCTCGCCGACCTGCGCGTCGCCGACGCACACGAGGTGCTGCTCGAGGCCGGAGTCAAAGGGATGGCGAACCGCTTCGAGATCAAGCGTGTCCGCGGCGCGCTGCGGGAACAGGGGAAGACGGGGTGCATCGTGGTGACGCCGCACCGGAAGAAGAAGTAAGAACCTATCCCAGTTGGCCGGACCGAGCCGTTCGGAGCGCCGACCCCGCAGACGCGAGGCGCGCCGACGACGCGAATCAACGGAGAGATTCGGCGAGGAGGCGCAACGTTGTGCAGGCGCGAAGCACGCCTGCACACCTGGGCGAAGCCCAAGCGGATGCGGGGTCGCCGCCCGAACGGCGACGGGAGGCCAGCTGGGATCGGTTCTAAGGGTCGCGGACGACCACTCGCTCCGAACCAATAACGAGGTCGACCGCCGCGTGGGCGAAGTCAGCCCCGCTGTCCGAGTTGGGAGATCCGGTCCGACGTAGTGATGCGACAGCCGCGCGTCGTGTGCTGAAAGGCAGCGCCAGTGCGGTGTGTCATGATCGTCGTGGCGTTCGGGATCGCGGCGCATTCGAGTGCGATGCTTCCGAACAGCGGCCGATACTTCACGCCGCGCGTGTCAATTCGAGGTGTGATGTCGATCCCACGCGATGCCATGATCGAGACGGGATGAAGGACTGCCCGGGATGGAAGACTGAATTATTCAGTCGCTCGACGTGTTGCGCCCCTCGCCGCGTCGACGAGGGATCGGCAAAGCAACCCATAGTGAAGGGACCGTCGCAGTTCGACCTGTCGACGAGCTCAGGCGGTTTCTTCGTCGCAAATCAGCCTGCTGAAAAGGAAGGAGACGTGAGATGGCTCGCTCGGTCAATGCCAATGACGGTTACCTGGAAGCGCTGGTCAAGAACATGCCTTCGGAGACGGTCGCGGGGTATTTGGCGACCTTGGGATTCCTCACGGGACAGAAGGACATGCCCGTCGTCGTCCTGTGGATCGTCTGGGTCCTGTTCCTGATCGCGACCCCGCTCTATCTCGCGTTCGCCAAGCCCAGCACCGAGACCGAGCCTCGCCCATGGTGGCAGGTGTGGATCTTCGGTCCCATGGCCTTCTTCGCCTGGTCGATGACCACCGGCGGCGCATGGGCGAAGATCGACAAGGCCGCGATGATCGGCAGCTCCCTCGTCCTCCTGTTGACCGTCCTGGTCTTCCCGCTCATCAGCATGGCGATCGCGAAGGCGACCAAGGCGGCGTAGACGTGATTCCCGCGCGGTCCTGAGCGACGCGCCGCGCGGCCGACGAGGAGGGCCGCGCGGCGCGTTGTTGGGATCCTGGGTCGGGTCGGTTCACGGGGTGGTCAGGGCGACCCACTTCCCGTCCTTGCGGTGGACGCCGCGGAGGTAGACGCGGCCCTGGTCCGGGCCCGACGCGTCGGGGCGGGCGGCCTTGACCTCCTTCACCGTCCAGCGCAGGACGTCACTCTGCTTCTTGTCCGCCTTCTTGTCGGACTTGTTGTCCGGCTTGTCGTCCGGCTTCTTCAGGACGATCTCCCGGCGCTCGATCGTGATCTGGGGCAGCTCCTTGTCGGTCGCGCGCTGCTGTTCGACGAGCTTCGCGTCGTAGATCGAGATCCACCAGCCTCCGTAGGCGTCCTCGGCGGTCGAGGGAGTCACCTCGAACGTCAGTCCGGCGCGATCGATCTTCCCTTCGTCGAGGCTCTCCGATTTCAGGGTGTCGCGATCCTTGGGGTAGTTCAGCATCGCGAGCATCGTGCGAAGACACTCCTTGCGCGCCTCCATCGACGGCGACTTCTGGTAGATGCCGATCTCGAGGCACGCGGGATCGTCGGGATCGCCGTAGACGTTGAATTCGACGTCGCCGGAGCGGTGCGACTGGTAGGGGACGTTGCGGAACTCCCCCTTGTCGACGACGGTCGCGGCCACGGGAGCGACCTCGGTCGCCTTGGGCCGGTTCGCGACGAGCAGCTGCAGGCAGCGATCCCACTTCGCGAAGCGGCCGGTGCCCGGCGTGACCGCGGGCGCGGGCGCCGACGACTCGACGCTCTGCACATCGCCGGTGCTCACCGAGACGGTTCCGTAGGTGATCGCGACGGTGGAGTTCCCTTCGCCGCTCTGGAGCACCGTCCCCTCGATCTTCTCGCCGTTCTTCAATTTGAGGGAGACCTTGGTGTTCCCGACGAGATCTCCCAACGAGTTCATGCTGCCGCATCCGGCGAAGCCGGCGAGCAGCGCTGCGCTCGCGAACAAACTCCCGATTCGCATCTTGCTTCCTCCTGGACCGTGATTTCCTGGAACGTCGCTTCCCACCTTCGGTGCAGGCGTCCGCGACTCGATTGACGCGTTTCGCTCCGCCGGAAACGGAACGAACTTGTTGGTACGGGGTACCCGTTCGGAAACTCCGCAGGGCGTTCGACTGCGCAGCAATCGCTTATCCCGCCTGATGGCGGAACTGCTTCGAGAGCAGCCATGCGCCGGCGAACAGGTGCGAGAAGGGCCGGATCCGGAGCAGCGGCGCGAGCCACGACCAGCGCGGCAGCTCGGCGATCACGGGCGCGACGACGTCGACGCCGTGCAGCGCGCGGCCGTCGGGAAGGAACAGGTGGACGTCGCGGGTCGACGACTCGGTCGGGATGCCGTGTCGCGCGAGCAGGTCGGCGGCTCCGCTGGCCGGCGCCAGTTCGATGCGGTGGCCGCGATCGCGCCGCCGGATCCCCTCGGCGATCGACCGGCACATCGGGCACTGGTCGTCGTAGACGAGGACGAGCGGCACGCGCGGCGGTTGCGGCGCCGCGGCGGCGGCTTCGCTCACGGGCAATTGCTGTACTTGCTGATGCGGTAGGGAGCGCACTCGATCGGGTTGCCGAGCTCGCGGTCGTGGCGCGCCGCCTTGAAGCAGCCGAACGACGCGTTGCCGTCGATCGCCGACGAGATGAGGCCCCAGACGCCGCCGACGAGCCACATCGGGATCATCCAGTCGTGGAGGTAGATGCACTGACGAGTGTGGTAGAGCTCGTGCTCGATGAGGTTCTCGAACTTGCCGGTCCAGATCTGGACCGTGCCGCCGATCGTCGTCGCCGAGGAGGTGCCCGAGGACGTGTCCCACTCGACGTAGGCGACGCCGGAGAGGAAGCCGACACGGCCGTCCTTCCCGAACGAGCGGAAGATCCCGACGATGAAGAAGAGGAGCCCGACGCCCGTCGTCACGAGCGAGAAGGGGAACTTGCAGGCCCACGGCAGGATCGAGAAGAGGCCGCCGCCGACGCCCATCTGCTTGCCGATCGCGACGGCCGCGCGGTCGAGCGCCGCCGCGAGGAAAGTCGAGCCGATGATCCAGATCGAGCCGACGAGGAACATCCCGGAGCGCGTGTCGAAGGGCTTGACGTGCCAGCAGTGGAGGAGGCCGGGGAGCCCCTGCGAGAAGGCGAGCATGAACTGCTCCGCGCCGCCCGCGTTCTTCGCCGTGCCCATGTGGAAGAAGATCCCGACGAGGATCCCGGCGACCGTGTCGAGGACGAGCTCGCTCCAGCTGAAGACGGTCGACACCGCCATGTTGAGCAGCGCCGCGATCACGATCACCAGCGGCCAGAAGATGAACGCGCACAGGAAGATGTTGTCGAGGAGCTTTTCCATCGTCGGATTCCTTCGGCGGGCGACGCTCGTCAGAGCAGCCCGAAACGCCACGAGACCAGGAGGAAGAACGTGGCCAGGCCGGCGAGGAGCCAGAGGGCGCAGGCGACCCAGGCCGGACCGTTTTCGAGGACGAGCGGATCGCTCGCGTGGCGATCGCCGGCGGTCGTGTAGGCGATCACCTCCCACGGATTGCTGTAGTAACTCAGCGCGGTGATCGCATCGCCGGGGTCGACGAACTTGGTGCCGCCCGACCCGTCGGGGATGCGCTTCCCCCGCGACGCGATCAGCGCGATCGGGATCCACAGGATGAACCAGGCGAAGTGGGTCAGCGGATAGAAGGGCCCGGTGACCAGGTGCTGGAGGACGTGGACGGCCTCGTGCTTCGCGAGGTCGTCGAACTCCGTGGAGATGACCGCCCCTTCCGAGAACGCGAAGTCGGCTCCCGACGCGTTGGTCTTGAGGCTGAAGGCCTTCTCGTAACGCACGTAGAAGCGGCGGCGTGAAGCGAAGTGCGGCTTGCCGTGGTCGGCGTAGAAGTTCCAGCACGCCACGTGGGTCATGAGCCCGAGCAGGTTGCCGAGCGCTCCCCAGCCGCCGTTCACGTGCGCGAGCAGCCAGCCGATCCACACCGCCGCGCCGCGGAAGATCGCGGCGAGGATCGCCATCAGGCCGCCGGAGATCGCGCAGGTCACGCTCACCGCGGCGAGATAGGTCGAGTATGCGTTCGCGGCCTTTCCCTTGCCCGGGATCGCGAAGCAGTAGCCCGCGGTCACGACCAGCACGGCGGCGATCGCGAGGTATTCGACGAAGCCGAGCACCTTCCACCCCGCGTCGCCCGTCCCGCGCACGCTGGCGATGATCGCGAAGAGGATCGCGAGGACGGCGAAGACGACCAGCGCGACGCCGACGACCGTCGGCGGCACGATCACCGCGATCATGATCCCGGCGACCGCGCCCGAATAGGTGCCGATCGCCCCGTAGAGGAATCCCTCGATCGTGTTGCCGACGACGACGGCGGCGTCGTCCTTCTTCACGATGCGATGGACGAGCACCCAGGCGAGCCCGAGCGCGGTCATCACGCCGCACACGATCCACGTCGTGGCGTGCGGTTCGAAGGCGGCGAGCAGGTGGACGCCGAACTTGCGGAGTTGCTCGACGTCGAAGCCCTGGACCTCGGCTGTTTTCTTCTCGCAGAGCGCTTCGAGGAGGTCCATCGGGACGTTCGAATCCAGTTGGCTCGCGAAGTCGGCGCGCGGGACCGCGCGGATGGGTCGCGGGAGTGTACAGAGAAGCCGTCGTCCCGATCGGACGTGAAGCCCGGACTCACGACGAATTCGCGTGCGCGAACGGAGGGGGCGAGATTCGCACGCGAACGCGTCTCGGTTCCTTTTTCAATTCGTCGCCTTCAGCGGAAGACGCCGGCGAAACCGCAACGCATTTCCGGTCCCGCCTGCCAGGCGGATGCGCGTCGAATTTTGGCGATGCGTTTCTTCGCCGACTTCCGCTTCGAGTCGTGCCGGCGAGCGGAGCAAACAATTCCGTCGAATCGGACCCGCGGGTTCGAAGCTCGCGAGTTTGAGATGAGGATTTGCAACCGCGCACGCCGTCACGATCGCCCAACGACCGGCGACCTCGTTGTTGGGTGCTGATTCCGCGGCGAATCGCCGCAGAGGTGCAGAGGTCGGGACCGAAGTCAGGATCGTCAGGAGCCGCTCGATGGTGTCGAAGGACTATTCGTGGGCGCTGTTCGTCGGGCTCATATTGATCGGAATCGCCGCAATCGTGATCGGCGCGACGCGCGGAAACGCAACCTACGTGACGATGGGAGCGGCCACCGTCGTAATCGGAATCGGCACATGGATCCTCGGCGCTTCGGCGCGTCCCGCCGGCCTCGACGGTGGTGGAGGCGGCATCGTGATGTCGCGCATCCGCTGGTACGTTTGGCTCGGCTGCGTGGTGCTGTACGGAATCGCCGTCGCGATCGGTCAAGCGATCGCATCGTGACACCGGACCAACACTCGTCGTATTCGTTCGAACCTCGGGCAGTCGGCGCTTGCATCGGGATCGTCCGATGCGCGAGCATGGGTGACGCGAGTCGTCGGGAAGCGTGAGGAGAAGGAGTGCGCGTGGATCCGGGCATCGACGCGATCGACGCCGAACTTTCGCGTTGGGTCGCGGAAACGGTCTCCGGCGCAGCCGTCTCCTTCGGAGCGGCGGTCGCGGAGCCGAAGGCCCCGGTGGTCCTGCTGCTCCTGCAGCGCCTCGCCGACACGACCGGCGCGAGGGCGAAGGTGGGCCAGCCGACGCCGCGGCGTCTCGAGCTCGGTTATTTCGTCGCCGTGAGCGCGCGCGAACCGGCGCAGGCCCATCGCGCCCTCGGCGAGCTCCTCTTCTCCGCGCTGGAGCGCGGCGAGCGCGGCGACTGGCGCGTCTCGTTCGAGGTCCCGGCCGCCGAATTCTGGACCGCGCACACGCTGCCGCCGCTGCCCGCCTTCCTGCTGCAGGTCCCGCTGGTCCGGGAACGGCCGGCACCGCGCACGACGATCGCACGCGAGGTCGTCGTGAAGGTGTTGCCGGCGGTCGCATTCGAGGGGGTCCTCCTGGGACCCAAGGACACGCCGCTCGCCGGCGTCCTCGTCGAGATCGGCGGCCTCGACCAGCGCACGCGCACCGACAACCGAGGGCGCTTCCGCTTCAGCACGGTCCCCGCCGATCTCCGCCGCCATCCGCTGCGTGTGCACACCAAAGGGCGCGCGTTCGACCTCGTGGCCGAGCCCGCCCAGCCCGGCGTTCCTCGTGTGATCCGCCTCGAGAGCTTGTCAGCGGACGCCGGTCCGCGGGACGTGGAGGACTGAGATGCCGAACTACATGACCCCGGGTGTCTACGTCGAGGAGGTCTCGACCGGAGCGCGGCCGATCCAGGCGGTCGGAACGAGTACCGCGGGATTCATCGGCGTCGCCCCCGACGCGACCGCGCACGTGAACGAGTCGATGGCGATCAACAACTGGTCGCAGTTCGTGCGCGAGTACGCCGCGAAGTCGACCACGTCGACGCCGCTCTCCCATTCCGTCTTCGGCTTCTTCATGAACGGCGGCCAGCGCTGCTACGTCGTGAACGTCGGCGCCGACGGGACGCTCGCCGGCGACAAGAGCGGACGCAAGGGGATCAAGCTCTTCGAACAGGTGGACGAGATCGCGATCGTCGCCGCTCCCGGCTACGCGGACGCCGCCTCGTACGAGGAGGTCCTGAGCCACTGCGAGTCGCTGAAGGACCGCGTGGCGATCCTCGACGCTCCGCAGGAGGTGAAGGACATCGACCTGCTGAAGAAGGTGGGCACGGTCGCCGCGAGCGGGGACACGCCGGCGCGCGGCGGACGCCGTCCGCGCGACGCCACCACGCCCGCCGCCCCCGACACCCCCGCGAGCGAGCCGCCGTCCGCCGGACTCAAGCCGCGGCTCTCCGACGGCGGCTTCGGCTGCTTCTACTTCCCGTGGATCCAGGTGCGCGACCCGCTGAACCCCTCGCGCATCGTGCCGGTCGCGCCGAGCGGCCACCTCGCCGGCGTGTTCGCACGGACGGATTCGACGCGCGGTGTGCACAAGGCGCCGGCGAACGAGGGGATCCGCGGAGCGCTCGGCCTCACCTACCAGGTCACGAAGGCCGAGCAGGGCGACCTGAACCAGCTCGGCATCAACTGCCTGCGCTTCTTCCCGAAAGAGGGGATCCGCATCTGGGGCGCCCGCACGCTGGCCGACGGCGCGAGCGAGTGGCGCTACCTCAACGTGCGCCGGCTCTTCAACATGATCGAGGAGTCGATCGTCCAGAGCACGCGCTGGGTCGTCTTCGAACCCAACACCCTCACGCTCTGGAAGAGCATCCGCCGCGACATCTCCGCCTTCCTGACGCGGATGTGGCGGGACGGCGCCCTGATGGGGGCGACGCCCGAGGAGGCCTTCTTCGTCCAGTGCGACGAAGAGACCAACCCGCCGGAGAGCATCGACGCCGGTCTGGTCGTGGCGGTGATCGGCATCGCGCCGGTCAAGCCCGCCGAGTTCATCGTCTTCCGCATCGGCCAGCACGCGGGCGGTGCGCAGGTCGAGGCCTGAGAGGAGGAGCCCTGGCCATGCCACAAGCAACCACCACTGCGCCGCAGGCGGCCGCCCCGGTCGATCCCTACCGCGCCTACAACTTCAAGCTCGAGATCCAGGGGGTGACGGCCGGTCACTTCACGGAAGTCTCGGGCTTCGACATCAGCGTCCAGGCCATCCCCTACCGCGAGGCCGGGGTGAGCCAGGTCGTGCGCCAGATCCCCGGCCAGGTCGAGTACGGCGCGATCATGCTGCGCTACGGACTCACGTCGTCCCGCGAACTGTGGGACTGGTTCATGAGCTCGGTGAGCGGGAAGGTCGAGCGCCGCAACGTCTCGATCGTCATGGTCGGCAGCGACGGCGTCTTGGAGGTGATGCGCTACAACCTCAACAACGCCTGGCCGTCGCGCTGGCGCGGTGCGGCGCTCGACGCGCTCGGCCGCGAGATGGCGATCGAGTCCCTGACGCTGGCGTTCGACACGCTCGAGCGGGCGTGAGCGATGCCCTTGGGGCGACGCATCCGACGGTGGAAGCGGCGCCTCGCCGCGTTGATGCGAAGGTGGGCCGCCACCCTCGACGGCACGCCTGCGCGGTCGACGCCACGCCACGCGGCGACGCCACGGCGCGAGGCGGGCCCGCCGGCGCACTGGCTCGCGCACCTCGAGAAGGCGGGAGCGGAGCTCTCCTGGATCGAACTGCGGGAGCCGGCGAGCGGGGAACCGCAGTCGGCGGAACGCCCGGCTCCGGATGCGCCGAGCGCTCCCGCCCCCGTTCCCTCCAGGCGTCCGGAGATCCTCGATCGATTCACCGCGCCACGGAAGAGCGCGCCGCGTCCGTCGACTGCGACGCCGCGTGCCCGACCCGCGTCCGAACCGACGCCGCAGTCGCATCCGCCGTTCCGAGCGGAGGACTCGTCGCGAACTCCTGCGGTCCCGCCGCCGCCGCAGCCGCCTGGCGCGATCGTCCGCCGCCGCGCTTTCGCATCGCCGCCGCCGCCGCCGCGCCTTCGCTCGCCGTCCGGACCGCGGCCGCAGACGCCGCTGGCTCCGGCTCCGTCCCGTGCGCCTTCTCCCTTCGAGCTGCCGCCGGTGTCTCGAGCCGCCGCGCCGATCGAGGAGGCGCCGCGCCATGCGCCGCCACTGCACCCGCACCCCCGGATCACGCGTCCCGCCGACGTCGAAGCGCCGCCGCGCCGCAGCGCGCCGGCGCCTCTCGCGACGAGATCCTCGCACCGGCCGCTGCCGTTCCTCCCGGCGCCGCCGAACTTGTCGGCGCGGCCGAACTCGCCGTCGCGGCTCGCGCTGCCCGACCACGCCTCTCCGTTCCATCCGGTCCGCCCGCCTGCAGGGGACCTCCCGTCCGCGTCGCCGCCCGACCCTCGACGAACGCGCCTCGCGACCCCCGAGCCCCCAGCCGCGCCGCCCCTCGCTCCCCCGTGGCCCGAGCTCGCGCGTCGCAGCGCGAGCGCGGTCCGGCCGCCGCCGCCGGTCGCCGCGCCGTGGCCGGAGCTCCTGATCCCGTCCGATGACCCGGTCGAGCGCGCGCTCGACGAGCTCGAGCGGACTTCCCGTGTCGACGCCCTCGCGGCGCAATTGGGAGAGAAGCCGTGGAACGCGTGGCCTTCCTGATCGAGCCGCGTGGCGAGCGCATCTCCTGCCTGCTCAATCCGGAGAGCCTGACGGTCCGGCGGCTGGCGGGCATCCGGCCGCGCCGCACGCGCGGCGGCGCGCTCGCGGGCGCCGGCCTCTCCGACGACCCCCTCGAGTTCACGGGCGGAGGCACGACCGAGATCGAGCTCGCGCTGCTCTTCGACGTCTCGCTCGCGGGGACGACGATCCAGACCGAGGACGTCCGCGACCTCACGCGGCCGCTCTGGCAGCTCGCCGAGAACGCGCCGCGGGAGTCGGGCTACGCGACGCCGCCGATCGTCCGCTTCGTCTGGGGCAAGGCGTGGAACATCCCGAGCGTGATCGCCGGGATCGCCGAGCGCCTCGACGGCTTCGCCGCGAGCGGCGCGCCGCGCCAGTCGTGGCTGCGCATGCGGCTGCTGCGCGTGAACGAGCCGGTCGTCGCGATCGAGACCGCGGCGCCGATCGAGGGGGGCGCGTCGCTCGAGGAGCAGCTGCAGGATCTCGAGGGCGGCGAGGCGGAGGGCGGCGGACAGACGCACGAGTGGATCGGCGACGGTCCCTCGGCGGCCGGCGCCGGAGACCTCCCGCCGCAGGGCGATCGCCTCGACCAGCTCGCGTGGCGTTACTACGGCGACGCCGGAGGCTGGCGCTGGATCGCCTACGCCAACGACCTCGCCGACCCGCTCACGGTCGAGCCGGGTCGCCTGCTCAAGATCCCGGATCCACCGACGGGGACGTCCCATGCGGGCGATACGCGCAGCGGTTGACGTCGAAATCGAGCTGGGCGGCGAGCCGGTCGCGGAAGCGGACGCGCGCACGCTCACGCGCGCGACGGTGCTGCGCCGGATCGTCGAACCGGCCCTCTGCGAGCTCGAGTTCGCCGACGCCGACGAGGAGGTCGCGGCGCGGGCGAGCGCCGCCGGCGCGACGCTGCGGCTGGCGGCCGACGCGCAGGAGCTCTTCCGCGGCGACGTCGTGGCGGTCGACCTGCACCACGGGCCCGGCCACGCGCGTCGCATCCGCGTGCGCGCGCGTGATGCGCTGGCGCGCGTGCGCGCCGCCTGCACGCGACGCACCTTCGTGCAGGCGACGCTGCCCGAGGTCGCGCGCGCGCTGACGGAGGGGCTCGCGCTGACGGTCGAGGCGGGCGAGCCGGGACCCGTCTGGCCGCGCCTCCTGAAGCACCGCCACGACGACCTCGGCTACCTCA
>Ga0137437_1000121_pt1 | contig 20304 bp, 20 predicted proteins | sample EasRivERMGT138_2_FD_102332 | JGI IMG/M metagenome (GOLD analysis project Ga0137437, IMG submission 102332) | Soil microbial communities from meander-bound floodplain in the East River, Colorado, USA - East River MetaG ERMGT138_2 | ecosystem: Environmental > Terrestrial > Soil > Floodplain ...
AGATCCCGAACTCCGCTGCCAAATCATGAATGCGCGTCGTTGCCACTTACTCCCTCGCTATCGGCCGTCAGCCGTCTGCCATCAGCCCTTTTGCCAACGCGGGGTCGCTCACACCCACCGCCTGCACCGGCGGTTTTCCCAACCCCGCTCCCAACTCATCTGCCCCTGGTCCTCGCAGCACCGGGACCCGCTTCGCCTCGGCGAGCCGAGCCACCTTGTCGATCGTCCGCTGGCTGGCATCACCCGCCAGCACCACGCACGAGATCTTGCCGCGTTGCAACCCTGCCCGCACACCTGCCACGCCGATCACCACGTTGCCCGCTCTGAGACCGAGGCCCAGCAGTCGGGCGATTCTCGAGCTCACGCCGTGGTCTTGCTCGCTTCTTCCTCTTCGCCGCCTTCCTCGGTCATCTCGTTGAGGAACGACATCATCTTCTCGGCGAGATCAGGGGTCATCCCCGGAATCTGATCGACGTCTTCGCGCTCGAGATCGAGGATGTCCTGGAGCGTTTTCTTCCCTGCCTGCTCGAGGACCGCCACCAGCTCGGGAGACAGCCCCTTCATCTCGGTGAGGTTCACCTGGGTGACGGACTGATCGGCCGGCGGGAGCGGCGCGAACAGCGGACCCTCGCCGCCGCGCTCCAGCCACTCGCGGCTCGAGTAGAGGTCGACCTTCCACCCCGTCAGCTCCGAGGCCAGCCGCACGTTCTGGCCGTTGCGCCCGATGGCGAGCGACAGCTGATCTTCATCCACGATCGCCTGGATCGTTTTCGATTCGGGATCGGAAAAGACGCGCGCGACGCGTGCGGGCGCGAGCGACAGCTTGGCAAAGCGCTCCGGGTCCGAGGACCACGGCACGATGTCGATGCGCTCCCCGTTCAGCTCGTTCACGACCGCCTGGACGCGCGATCCTTTGAGTCCGACGCAGGCGCCCACCGGATCGATGGAGTCGTCGCGCGACCAGACCGCGATCTTGGTGCGGCTGCCCGCTTCGCGCGCCGTAGCGCGGATCTCGACGATCTGCTGCTGGACCTCGGGGACCTCGAGCTTGAACAGCGCCTTCACGAACAGCGGATCGGCGCGCGAGAGGATGAGCCGCGGGCCCTTGGGTGTCTCTTCGATCCGCTTCAGCACGGCACGAATCGTGTCGCCTTGATGAAAATGCTCGCGGTGGTTTTGATCGCGATACGGAATGATCGCTTCGGCTTCGCGGAACTTGTTCAGCATCACGACGATCTTGCCGCGCTCGATCTGCTGCACTTCCCCCGAGAGCAGCTCGCCGACCTTGCCGGAGAACTCCTCGCGGATCCGGCTGCGCTCGCCTTCCCGCACGCGCTGGATGATGCGCTGCTTGGCGGCCTGCACGGCGGTGCGCCCGAACTGCTCGAACGGCACTTCCTCCTCGAGCACGTCGCCCGGAACGAAATCCGGATCTTCGTAGCGCGCCTCTTCCAACGACACCTGGGTCCCCTGATCCTCGACCGTTTCGACCACGGTCTTGAGAACCACGATGCGGATGGACCCCTTGAGCTCGTCGATGCCGATCTCGGCTCGCACGTTCGGCCCGTAACGCTTCACGAGCGCGGCGTGCAGACCATCCTTGAGCAGGTCGATCAGCTCCCCGCGCTCGAGCTGCTTGGTGTTGGTCAGCTCCCGAATTGCGGAGACTACGTCGGTTGTATTTGCCATCTCGTGTCCTCGGTCATCGGTCATCGGTCGTCGGCAACGCCAGGCGGGCGTCTTTGACGTCCTCCAACCGGTATTCGCGCTCCAATCCACCCTGCGGCTGGAGCACCACCGTTTCAGTTGTCGGGACCGAGACGATGCGGGCTCGCACCCGGCCCATCCCGGCCAGCTTCACGTTCACCTCACGGCCGACGAACTGGACCCAATGCCGGTGCCAGCGCACGGGCCGTTCGATCCCCGGGCTCGACACCTCCAGCACATAGCGATTGCCAAGGGGACCATTCGCGTCGAGCCACTGCTCCAGAGCCCGGCTGACCCGGCTGCAGTCCTCGACCGTGACGTTCCGTGGCGGACAGTCAATGCGGACTTGGACAAGCGGTCGGTTCGGCGTGCCGCCGATGCGCAGGTCGGCCAGGTCGAACCCCAACTGCTCCAGGCGGGCTCGAAAGGCCTCGACGAGACTCTCAGTGAGCATGAAAAAAAATCGCGGGCCGAACTTCGCCCGCTTCACGCTGGGGAATGTAGCCGGGGTACTCCGAGTGTCAACCTCGCGGCCGTCCGAGGTATGCGACCATGCGTCCATCGCGTCCCCGCGAGGCGCGATGCGAGAAAAACCGCTCGCGCTCCTCCGCGCTGCACCAGGGTGAGATCGAGACGTCGCGGACGCCGAGGGCGCGCGCCTGTTGCGCGAGCACGTCCCGCAGGTCGATGTGCGATTGCCCGGACAGCCCGAACCGATCCGCAACCTCAGAACCCACTTCATAGCAATCACCACAAATACCTACGCCGCAATGCATTACGATATCGGAGCCTCTGGCGAAGGCTTGGCGCTTCAGGACCTCTACAGCGCTCGCAAGGATCCCGCCCGCCGAGCCGCGCCACCCGGCGTGCACGAGCGCGATCGCGCCCTTGGGCGGCACCGCGAGATAGACGGGGATACAGTCGGCGACGGTGACCGTGAGCAGCACGCCGGCGTCGTTGGTGGCGTGCCCATCGATGCCATCGAGAATGATCCACCCTTCCGACAGCGCGTCATGCCAGCGCACCTCGTTCCCGTGCACCTGATGCGCGAGCACGACGGTCGGGAATCGATTGCCGAACGCCGCGCGGAACGCCCGCCAGCGCCCGATCACCTGCCCCACCGCCTCGTCGCTCCAGAGCCCGAGGCTCAGCGGGCGCGTCGTAATCCCGGCGACGAGTCCGTAGCGCTCCGCCCACTCCGACAGCTCGAGGCGCGGAACGGCGGCATCACCGACGGGAGTTTCACGCGCGGCCGGTAGGGGCGCAGCATGCTGCGCCCCTACACCGGGCGCCCCTGCATTACGACCTGCGCTCAAGCTGTGCTCCCAGCGCTTGCAGGCGGGTATCGATGTGCTCGTACCCTCGTTCGATCTGGCCGATGTTCTGAATCACGGAATCGCCTTGGGCCGCCAGGGCCGCGAGCAGCATGGCCATACCGGCGCGGATGTCGGGACTCTCGACGACCTGGCCACGGAGCGGCGACGGGCCCGCGATCACCGCGCGATGGGGATCGCACAGTACGATGCGCGCACCCATCCCGATGAGCTTGTCCACGAAGAACAGTCGCGACTCGAACAGCTTCTCGAAGACCAGCAACAGGCCATCGCACTGCGTCGCCACGACGATCGCGATCGACATGAGGTCGGCCGGGAAGGCGGGCCAGGGTCCGTCCTCGAGCTTGGGCACATGCCCGCCCAGGTCGGGACGAATGCGGCGTTCTTGATCGGCGTCGACGATGAGCTTCGTTCCTTCAAGCCTCGGACGCACGCCCAGCCGTTCGAACCCGAGCAGCGTCGCTTGCAGATCGTCGCCGCGGACGCCGTCGATCGTGACGGAGCCGCCCGTGACCGCCGCGAGTCCGATGAATGATCCGATCTCGATGTGGTCGGGGCCCAGGGTATACGACGCCGCCTTCAGGGACGCGCCGCCCTGAATCGTGAGCGTGTTGGAGCCGATGCCTTCGATCGCAGCGCCGAGCCCCACGAGGAATCGCGCGAGGTCCTGCACGTGCGGCTCGGATGCGGCGTTGCGCAGGACCGTGGTGCCGGGGGCGCGCACGGCCGCCATCAGCGCGTTCTCGGTGCCCGTGACGCTCGGCTCGTCGAGGAAGATGTCCGCGCTCTTGAGCTTGCCCTCGAATTTGTACGTGTCGCCGACGGTGATTTCGGCTCCGAGCCGCTCAAGCGCGAGAAAGTGCGTGTCGACGCGGCGCCGGCCGATGACGTCTCCACCCGGGGGCGGCAGGGTCACGCGGCCGAACCGGGCCAGCATCGGGCCCGCGAGCAGAATGGACGCGCGGATTTCCTTGCACAGCTGCGGATCGAGTGGTTTGGGCTCGGCACGGCTCGTATCGATCTCGACCGTGTTCGCGCCCTGCCATTGGACCGCCGCGCCCACGTGTTGCAGCAACGCGAGCAGCGTCTCGACGTCGCGAATGCGAGGCACATTGTCGATGCGACAGGGACCGTCGGCGAGCAGCGTCGCCGCGAGAATCGGAAGGGCCGCGTTCTTGTTGCCTGCGGGGCGGATCGTGCCGGTGAGCGGGCGTCCTCCCGTGACACGGAACGACGGTGGCATAGGTCCGCCCAAGCTACGGGGGCGCTTGCGCCTGCGTCAAGCGTTCGCGAACGTTCGCCCTCGTGCATCCTCTGCTTGCGCTGGCACTCGTCGTCGTGGCCGGCATCGGCGTCACGCGGCTCACACGCCCCGCATTTCGTCATCCGTTACTCGTCGGCATTCTCGAAACCGGCGTGCCGTTGGTCCTGCTGGGCGCGCTCCTCGGCCCGGGACTCAGTGTCTTCGACGGTGCCACACTCCGCGTGCTCGCGCCGATCATGGCAATCGGCATCGGGTGGGTCGGCGCCTCGTTCGGCGCCCGCCTCGAATGGCGCATGCTGCGGCGAGTAACGCCGCGCACCTGGCTCGTCGGCGCCGCACTCGCCCTCCCGGTCCTGCTGACCACCGGCGCCACCGTGTGGGCCCTGGCACGATCGGTGCGACCCCTCGGCGACGCGTGGGGGGGAGGGGGAGGCGCGAGTGGTGGCGGGGGGCGTGCTGCGCTCGGCATCGCGCTCATCCTCGGCGGCGCGCTGACGACCGCGGCCAGTTGGCGCGGCCCGAAGCTGGGGCGCCGCAACGCGCTGCTCGACACCGCGTTTGGAACGGCCGCCGTGGCGGTGGGCGTCGCGCTGTATCACCCGCATCTCCTGCAGCGCAGCATCGCGCTTACGGTGATCGCGAGCGCGGGTCTCGGCGGCCTGTTTGTCGGTCTCGCACGGTGGCAGGAAGACCTCAGCGAAACCGGCATTGGGGTGGCGTTGACCGGCGTCGTCGTCGCGGGCGCCGGCCTCAGTTACGCGACGGGACTCTCACCGTTCGTCGTGTGCGGGTTGATCGCGGCGGTGCTCGTCAGCTTGTCGCCGCCCGCCGTTCGGCTCTCGGCGCAGAAAGTGCTCCGTCGCTGGGAGATCCCGCTCTATGCGGCCTTCCTCATTATCGCGGGCGCCCTGCTCCAGCAGTTCTCACCATGGCTGGTAGCGGCGGCGGTGTTCCTCGCGGTCCTGCGAGCTGCCGTTCGCTGGGTCACGGTGCGATTTGGACTCGATCAAATGGACCCGATCTGGCGCTCGCTCCCGTTCGCCCCACCCCGCGAATTCGCGTTCCCCGCGATGCGCCAGGGAGCGGCGGCGGTGGCGCTGGCGGCTGGATTCGACCTGCTGCGCGTGGACTCCGCCGCGGGCTCCCCCCCCGGCGGCGCCGTGTTGCTGACGGTGCTGCTGAGCGTGCTGGCAGCCGAAGCGGTCGTGGTGCTCACCCCGTTGACAGCCGCGCCGCGGCACGTCGAGGTTACGTGATGCTTCCAACCTGGGTCGGCGTCGTATCGGCGCTGAGTCTCGCGATCATTGCGCTCGCCGCCCTCGTCGCAATGGTCGCCGTCATCGCCGCGGCGCTGGGCGTGCGCGCGGCGGTGAAGGCCATCAAGAACCTCGCCGGTCCCGCGATCACCGACGTGCGGCAGCTCATTACCTCGATCAAGAGCGAAGCGGACGCGCTGGTCGGCACATCCCGGGACGTGCGCAACCGCATCATCCGGGCGGCGGATGCCGCCGAGGAACGGCTCACCGACCTGGACTCGCTGGCCGAGGTGATGCAGGCCGAGCTGGAGGAGACGGCCCTGGACGCCGCCGCGACGATGCGCGACGTGCGCCGCGGGCTGTCGGTCTGGCGCTGGGGCCGCAAGCTCTTGAAGGGCAAAAAGCGACGGTGAAACGACTGGGCGCCGCCGCCCTGCTCGCGCTCGCCGGGGTGGTGCTGTTTCCCGGCGTCGCGCATGCCTGGACTCCCGGGACCCACATTTTCCTCGGCGAGTCGGTGCTCGCAAATCTGCACCAGCTTCCCACCATCGTCGCCGATCTGCTGCGCGCCTTCCCCTACGATTTCCTCTACGGCAACATCGCCGCCGACACGTCCATGGCGAAGAAGTACGCGCCGGTCGGCCGTCACTGCCACGCCTGGCACGTGGGACAGGAAATCTTCGACCTGGCGCCGAGTGATCCGCTGCGCGCGTTTGGGCTCGGCTATCTCTCCCACCTCGCGGCGGACACGATCGCGCACAACTTCTTCGTGCCGCGCCAGCTGGTCCTCACGTCCAGCACCGTCGCGCTCGGCCACTCGTACTGGGAGAGCCGGTTCGAGACGCATCTCGGCGATGCCTACGCGCGGGAAGCCCGGGATGTGATCATGAAGGATCACGCCGCGAGCGATTCCCATCTCGACGAGATCCTCTCGCCCACGCTGTTCAGCGTGCGCACCAATCGCCGGCTGTTCCGCGGGATGGTGCACTTGACCGAGAGCCAGAGCTGGCAATGGGTGTTCCAGGTGATCGCGGGCACCAGCCGCTGGGATCTCGCCGACTCCGACATCGAAAAGCACATGGCGGTGGCGTTCGAGTATGTGATGGAAACGCTCGGCGCGAACGCGAGTGACGCCGCGGCACGACGGCTCGATCCGGCGGGGGAAAAGGCGCTGGGGATGGCGAAGCGCATGCGGCGGCAGGCGCTGCGTGAAGGCGGACGGCACGAGCCCGAGCGCGTGGAAGAAACCGCCGAGCAGCATTTCGGATTGCCCAGGCCGTCGCTCGCGTACTGGAAGCAGTCGCGCGCGCAGCGGCCCTGGCGGGAGACCTAAGAGGCGAGTTTCTCCTCGAGCACGCGCTGCGCCAGCTTGGGATCGGCCTTGCCCTTCGACGCGCGCATCACCTGCCCCACGAAGAACGACATCAACTTCGTTTCGCCGTTCTTGTAGCGTCCCACTTCAGAGGCATGGGCGCCGAGCACGTCGGTGACCCAGCCGGCGACGACGTTGGTGTCCGCGACTTGAATCACGCCGAGGGACTCGGCGATGGTGCGGGGATCTCCGCCTTTCGCCGCCACTTCGGTGAACACGCGCTTGGCGGCCTGATTGCTGAGCGTCCCGCCTTTCACGAGGGCGACGATCTTCGCGAGCGCGTCCGGCGTCACGCGCAGCTGTTCCTGGTGGTCCTTCGCGTCGGCCAGCGCCTCCGTCATCACCCAGTTGGCCGCGGCCTGCGGCTCCGCGCCGGCGCGCACCACGCCCTCATAGTATTCCGCGACCGCGCGGCTGCTCGTCACGACCGTGGCGTGCTCGCGGCTCAGCGCGTAGCTCGCCATGAACCGGTCCCGCTTCGCGGCGGGCAGCTCCGGCAGCGCGCTCTGCTGCTCGGCCACGAATTCGGGCGTCAGGACGAGCGGCGGCAGGTCGGGCTCGGGGAAGTAGCGATAGTCGTGACTTTCTTCCTTGGAGCGCTGCGGGCGCACCGTGTTCTCTTTGGAGTCGTACAGCATCGTCTGCTGCGTCACGCTGCCCCCCGACTCGACCAGCGCGATCTGCCGGTCGCGCTCGACGCTCAACGCCTTCTCGACGAAGGAAAACGCGTTGATGTTCTTCACCTCGGTGCGCGTATTCAGCGCGCTGTCTCCCGCGCGGCGGATCGAGACGTTGGCATCGACGCGCAAGCTGCCCTTCTCCATGTCGCAATCGGAGATGCCGATGTACTCGAGCAGTTGTTTCAGCGTTTGGAGATACGCGCGCGCTTCGGCCGGCGAGCGCAGATCGGGACCACCCACGATTTCGATGAGCGGGACGCCGGACCGGTTGAGATCGACGGCGGTCGCCTTCGCGAATCGATCGTGGATCGATTTGCCGGCATCCTCCTCGATGTGCAGCCGCACGATTGTCGCCGTCACGACGCCGCGCTCGGGCGACAGGAACGAGAGCGCGCCCTGCGTCGCGAGGGGCTGATCGAACTGCGAGATCTGATACCCCTTCGGCAGGTCGGGATAGAAATAATTCTTGCGCGCAAAGACGCTGCGCGGGTGCACGGTGCACCCAAGCGCGAGCGCGCCCCGCACCGCCAGGCCAATCGCCGCCCCGTTCGGCACCGGCAGCGCACCCGGCAATCCCAGGCACACGGGACAGACCTGGGTATTCGGCGGCGCGCCGAATGCCGCGGAGCAGCCGCAGAACATTTTCGAGCGCGTGCGCAGCTGGACGTGCGTCTCGAGCCCGATGACGGTTTCCCAGGTCATCAGGCCTCGTCCGTCGCGGGCACGACCCGCTCGAGCGCGTATGCCGCTTCGAGCATTTCGTCCTCGAGGAACGCCTGGCCGATGAACTGGCCGCCGATCGGCAGCCCTTTCACGCGCCCAATGGGAAGCGACATCGCGGGCAGCCCGGCCAGATTCGCCGTCACGGTGAAAATGTCCGACAGATACATCGCAACCGGATCGTAGAGCTTCTCCCCGGCCTTGAACGCAGGGCTCGGGGTCGTGGGCGTAAACAGCAGATCCACGCCGCGATCGAACACGTTCCGGAAATCCTGGGCGATCAGCGCGCGCATCTGCTGGGCGCGGCGGTAGTACGCGTCGTAATAGCCCGACGACAGCACATAGGTCCCCACCAGCACCCGGCGCCGCACTTCCGGGCCAAAACCCTGTCCCCGGGTCGAGCGATACAGGGCCCGGAGATCAGCCGATCCGTTGAAGCGCGGCCCGTACCGCACGCCATCATAGCGGGCCAGGTTGGATGAGGCCTCGGCCGGCGCGATGACGTAGTAGGTCGGCACCGCATACGGCGTATGCGGGAGCGATACCTCGCGCACGGCAGCCCCCTGTTCCTTCATCACGCGTACCGCCCGCTCGCAGGCGCGGCGCACCGCCGGATCGAGCTCCGGGGGGAAGTATTCGCGCGGCAGCCCGATCACGAAGCCCTGTAACGACTCCGGCACCGTGGGCAGTCGCAGCGGATCGCGGTCTTCGCAGGTGGCGTCGCGCGCATCCCGCCCACTGATCACCGACACCACGCGCGCGGCATCGTGCACACTGCGCCCGAACACCCCGATCTGGTCGAGGGAACTGCCGAACGCCACCAGCCCGTAGCGCGACACGCGCCCGTAGGTCGGTTTGATGCCCACCACGCCGCAAAACGACGCGGGTTGGCGGACGGACCCGCCCGTCTCCGAGCCGAGCGCGGCCGGGACGGCGCCCGCGGCGACCAGCGCCGCCGAGCCCCCGGACGATCCGCCGGGCACGCGCGCCTTATCGAAAGGATGGAGCACGCGTCCGTACGCCGAGTGCTCGGTGGACGACCCCATGGCGAATTCGTCGCAGTTGGTTTTCCCCGCGATCAGCGCGCCCGCCGCTTTCAGCTTCGCCACGGCGGTCGCGTCATAGGGCGAGCGGTAGCCTTCGAGGATGCGCGATCCGCAGCTCGTCGTGAACTCGAGGGTGCAGATGTTGTCTTTCACCGCGACGGGCATGCCGTAGAGCACGCCCGTCGGGCGGGCGGCCGCACTCTGGGCGGTGAGGGATTTGCGGAGATCCTTGAGCGGCGTGAGCAGCGCGTTGAGCCGCTTGACCTTCGCCAGGCGGTCGGCGACCGCTTTGGCATCGCTCACTCGAACTGACCGAGCTTCGGAACGACGAAGAAGCCCTCCTTGAACGCCGGGGCGAACTTTTCAGGGCCCAAGGCGAGGGGTGCGGGATTCACTTCATCTGCACGAAAACGGATCGCGTCGGGGCCGGGCATGAACACTTTCAGGCTGCCATTCGTCGGCACCGCGCCGAGCTGCGCGACATAATCGATGATCCGCGTCATCTGATCGGCCAATTCCGGGAGTGCGTCTTCCTCCACATCCAGCTCGGCGAGCTGCGCGATCCGCAGCACTTCGTCCCGCGACACACTCATGCACTGTCTCCTTCCCAATCACGCTCGAGTCCCGCATACGCGGCGAGCAGTTGCTTCGTGCCGATGTCGGGATCGTCGAAGTCGACACTCACGCGAAGGTCGCGACCTTCGCCCGACACGGCGCGTACCACGCCACCACCGAATTTTCGGTGGCGCACGCGCTCACCGCTGACATAGCGCGGCGCATCCTGCGACAGCTCTTCCGGAAATCCGAGATCCGGCAGGCGGCGCGCCGCCGCGCCACGCGGCCGCGAAGGCCGCGGCGGCATCGCACCAGACATTCCCCGCGCCGGCCGCCACGATGGCGCGGTGCTGCGCTCCTCCACAACGTGCGCCGGCAGGGCGTCGAGAAACCGCGACGGCTCCGCGAGCTCCAGCCGACCGTTGCGGTAGCGCGTCCGCGCCCATGAGAGATACAACCTTTCGCGCGCGCGCGTGAGACCCACGTAACACAATCGTCGCTCTTCTTCGACGCCGCCCGGCTGCTCGGTCGAGCGACCGAGCGGGAACAGTCCATCTTCGAGACCCGCCAGCGCGACGATCGGCCATTCGAGTCCCTTCGCCATGTGGGCGGTCGTGAGCGTGACGCCGGCCACATCACGAGCCTCGTCGACGGGCGTGATGAGCGCCGCCTGCGTCAGATAGCGCTCCACCGGGCTGCCGATCCCCTCGAGGTTCTCGGTGTCCTGCACCTCCGCCCAGGCCGCCGCGCCCGCCACCAGCTCGCGCACGTTCTCGAGCCGCTCCATCCCCTCCGCGCCCTCTTCGGCCAGATACTGCTCGTAGCCTGTCGTCGCGAGAACCGTCTCCAGGGCGGTTGCGGGGTCCGCCTGCCCCACCGACTCGCGCAGGCGATCGACGAGCGCCGCGACGCCCGCGAGCGCCTCGCGAACATTGGGCCGCAGGTCAGCGAGCGTGGAAGCGCGGCGGGCGGAGTCCAAGAGGGGCCGCTGCCAGCCGGCCGCGGCGCGAGCCAACACGGTCAACGACGCGTCGCCGATCCCGCGGCGTGGCACATTCACCACGCGCAGGAAGGCTTCATCATCGGCCGGGTTGGCGATCAGGCGCAGATAGCCCAGCAGATCCTTCACTTCGCGCCGCTCGTAGAAGCTGATCGCGCCGATCAGGCGATACGGGATTCCCCGAAAGCGAAACGCTTCTTCCAGCGGCCGCGACTGGGCGTTGGTGCGGTACAGCACCGCCATCTCCTCGTACGCCGCGTCGCCTTCCGTGGCGCGGCGCGAGAATTCGTTGGCCAGCCACTCGGCTTCGTCGCGCTCATCCGCCGTGCTCAGCAGCGTGACCAGCGCGCCGCCCTGCTTCTCGGTGAACAGCGTCTTGCCCAGCCGTGTCTTGTTTTCCGCGATGACCGCGTTGGCCGCGTCGAGGATGATCTGGGTGGAGCGATAGTTCTGCTCGAGCCGCACGAGCTTCGTGCCCGGGAAGTCGTTCTGAAACGCGAGCATGTGGCGAACGTCGGCACCCCGCCACCCGTAGATCGCCTGATCGTCGTCGCCGACCACGCAGAGATTGCCGTGCTGGCGGGCGAGATGCTTGACCAGCAGGTACTGCGCGGCGTTGGTGTCCTGGAACTCGTCCACCAGGACGTGCTGGAACCGGTCCTGCCAGTAGGCCAGGCGCTCCGGGTGATCACGAAACAGCGTCAACGGATGCAGCAGGAGATCATCGAAATCCATCGCGTTGGCCTGCTTCAGCGCCGGACCCAACGCCGCGTAGATATCGGCCGCCACCTTGATCAGCGGCGTATCCGCTTGCCGGGCCAGGTCCGCGGGGTCCAGCATCCGGTTCTTTGCGCCCGAGATCACCCCGTGCACGGTGCGAGGCGGGTAGGCTTTCGGCGAAAGCTGCCGCGCTTCGATCAGCCGTTTGACCAGCGCGTCCGAGTCGTCGGTATCGTAGATCGAGAAATTCGGGCCGAATCCCAGCAGCGGCGCCTCGCGTCGCAGCAGTCGCGCCGACAGCGAGTGGAAGGTGCCGATCCACAAACCGCGCGGGTCGGCGCCCAACAGCTGGCCGATGCGGGTTCGCATCTCCGCGGCGGCCTTGTTCGTGAACGTCACGGCGAAAATGCGCTGCGGGGCAACGCGTTGTTGCGTGATGAGATGCGCAATCCGCGCCGTCAGCACGCGCGTCTTGCCCGACCCGGCCCCCGCCAGCACGAGCAACGCCCCACTCCCCGCGGCATGCTCGACGGCCTCCCGTTGGGCGGGGTTGAGAGAGAGTGGCGGCAAGGCTGTAGCCGGTGAATTCACGTCAGCGGAAACTCCAGTACAAACACGGCACCCTTGCCCTGCGCCCCCGGCTGATAGACCACCCGGCCGCCATGCTGCTGTTCCACGATCCGGCGCGCGAGCGCGAGCCCGATGCCCCAGCCCCCGGTCTTGTTGCTGATGCCCGGCTCGAACAGCTGCCGCTGCATCTCCGGCGCAACGCCGGGTCCGTCGTCGCGCACGCTCACGCGGCCCATGGAATCAGCCGTTTCGACGTCCAGCTCGATCCGGCCGCCACGCCCGCTCAGCGCGTCCACCGCGTTCTTGACGACCACCTCGAGCGCCCACTCGATGAGCACGGGGTCGCCCGTCGCCATGGGGCCCGCTCCCGGCGATGTGAGCGTGATGGTCACCGAATGCGCGAGCGTGGGCAGCCGCGGGCGGAAGTAGGCGACGACGCGCTCGGCGACGGTGCCCAGGCCCACCGGCTCGCGCCGCGCGGGACGGCCGATGCGCTCGAAGCGCTTGGCGACCCGCTGCAGCCGCTCCGCATCGGCTTCAAGATGTCCGACCAGCTCGCTGCCCGGCGTACCCGGATTCTCTCGGAGGTAATCAATCCAACCCGTGAGACTCATCAGCGGTGTCCCGAGCTGATGCGCGGACTCGCGCGCCATCGCCACCCAGAGCCGGTCCCGCGCCGCCGTCACGCGCGCGCGCATCGCCCAGACGGCGAGCAGCACGAGGCAGAGAAACATCGCGCCCTGGAGGACCGCGAGACCGGTAAAGGCGCGCGCCGCCGGCAGCGCACCGTAGTGAATCGTCCCCACGCCCGGCTGAATCAGCGGTGGATGAATCCGATCGAGCTCCGCGATCCAGTTCCGCCGCGTCGCCTCGCTCGCGTCGGCCCCGAACGGCGCGTTGTCGAGCGCGGTGATCCGGCCGGCCGTATCGGTGACGGCGATCGGGATGCCCAGATGGCGCACGTCGTCGGCGAGACGGAGCAACGCGTCGGCGGCCGCGCCCTCGCGCGGATCGTTTAACCCGGCGAACACCTGCCCGAGCAGCCGGCTGGTTTCGCGGGCGTCCGTGCGCAGATGGCGGGCGACGATCCACGCATAGCCCACCGAGAGCACGCCGAACAGCAGCGCGGAGGCGATGAGCGCGGGGGGGCCCGCGCGGCGCAGCACGCCCCTAGGCAAGTCGGTCAGTGCCGACATACGGCACCAACGCCGGCGGGATCATGACGGAGCCGTCCGGCTGCTGGTGGGTCTCGAGCAACGCCGCGATCGTACGCGGCAGCGCGACGCCGGATGCGTTCAGCGTGTGCACGAACTCGGGTTTTTCACCCGGCCTGGACCGGAACCGGATGCCCGCGCGCCGCGCCTGAAAGTCGGTGAACGTGCTCGAGCTCGAGACCTCGAGCCATTGCCCCACGCCAGGTGCCCACGCCTCGAGGTCGCAGGTCTTCGCAGCGGCGAAGCCGAAATCGTTCGCCGGCAGCACCGCCACGCGATAGGCGAGTCCAAGTCTCTGCAACACCACCTCCGCATGCCCGGTCAGCTTCTCATGCTCCGCCGGCGAATCGGCGGCGCTGGAAAAACGCACCAGCTCGACTTTGTCGAACTGATGCACGCGCAGCAGCCCGCGCGTGTCCTTGCCCGCCGCCCCCGCCTCACGGCGGAAGCAGGGCGTGTACGCCACGTAGCCTCTCGGCAAGGTCGCGCCGTCGAGGATCTCGTCGCGGTGCAGGTTCGTGACCGGCACCTCCGCCGTCGGGATGAGAAACAGATCGTCCGTGGCGAGGCGGTACATGTCGTCTTCGAACTTGGGAAGTTGTCCCGTGCCTGTCATCACATCGCGCCGCACGAGCAACGGCGGCTCGACCTCGACGTAGCCGTGCTCGCGCGTGTGCAGATCGAGCATGAAGTTGATCATCCCGCGCGCCAGGCGCGCCCCCATGCCGATCAGGACCGGGAATCCCGAGCCGGAGAGCTTGGCGCCGCGCGGCAGATCGAGGATCCCGAGCTTTTCGGCGATTTCCCAATGCGGCTTCCCGCCTTTCGGCGCCGGTGTGCCCCAGGTGCGCAGCACGGTCTGGTCGTCGGGGACGTCCGGGAGCGGCAAGTTGGGGACAAACAGCGCCTTGGCTTCGAGCGTCGTCTCGATCTGCCGCTGCTCGCTCTCGAGGCTGGTGATGCGCTCGCCCAGCTTGCGGCGCTCGGCCACGACGGTCGCCGAGAGACCGCCCGCCTTCGCCGCGAGCGCGTCGGATTTCGCCGCATCGTTGCGCTCGGCCTTGAGCGTGTCGAGCTGGGCGGTGAGCGTGCGCCGCTTCATATCGAGCGCTTCGATTTCGTCGAGCAGGCGCGTGAGTGACGGGTCGCCGCGACGGGCGAGCGCGGCCCGCACCTGACCGGGCGAGGCGCGCAGCAACTTCAGGTCGATCACGAGTTAGCGCTTCGGCAGGCCTGGTTCGAGCCCGCGATAGCCGCAGTTGACGTTGTTGAGAATCTCGAAGTCGATCCGGCGTCCGTCGGGACCAGAGGTCGTGTCGATCCTCAGCACGTGCAGCTTGGCGTAATAGATCGACGTGATCCCGAACGAGCACACGAGCGGCCGCGAATGGACGATCGCAACGGAACCCGAATCGACGGCGACCGCGCTATCGAGCTGGTATCCGCCGGCGGTCGCGACGAGAACGGAGTCGAACGCTCTCGACGTGGTCTGAATGCCGGACTGGCGACCGAGTCGCAGAACGCCCGTGGGCAGCAGCACCGCACGGCCGGTGCTGTCGATGTCGAACGCGAAATCGAATCCCTGCGCGCTCTGATCGGTCCGGACGACCTGCCGGAACGAGATCACGTACGCGGACGGAGTCGTCACGGGCGTGCCGCTGAGCGCGTACAACGACACCGTATCGGTGCGATTGGGAATCGCCGGCGGCGGAAGCCCGAGCGGGTCGCCGCAAGCGGCGGCCAGCGCCAAGACCACAAAGACGAAGGAAAGAGTGCGCATGGAGTGCTGGAGAACTTACAGGGACGCGTTCGAGTGGGTCAACCCATAGTGGCTGCTTGACTTCGACTTCCCTGAAACCTACGTTGGCCGCGCGTATGACCACTATCCGCGATGTGGTGGAGGCGCTGAGCCGGACCAGCGGTGTCGACGCCGTGGTCGTGGTGGGGCGCGACGGGCTGCCGATCGATTCGCGCGCCGGTAACGGCGTGGACACCGAGAGTGTGGCGGCCCTCCTCCCCTCCGCCATCAAGCACTTGGCCGAGCTGGGGGAAGCCGGCGGTCGTGGCGACTTCGCCACCGCGGTGCTCGAGTTCGGCGGCGGTCTCGCCATCGTCGCCGTGCTCAACGCCGAAGCGCTCCTCATCGTGCTGGTGCAGCCTGCGACGAACGTGGGCGCCCTCTTGTTCGACCTTCGCCGTCACCGGCCCGCCATCGCAGGTCTCTTGTAACCCGGGGGGCCGCCGTTGACCATCTCGGCACGGCACCTGCTTGTCGTTGATGACGAGCCCCACATCGGGCTTGTGCTCCGCCCGTTTCTCGAGCAGCTGGGGTACCGCGTGAGCGTCGCGCGCACCCTGGGCGAAGCGCGATCCGCGCTGCGCGCGCAGCCCCCGACCGATGGCGTGCTCCTCGACCTCCATCTTCCCGACGGCTCGGGACTCGACTTTCTGCGCGACCTTCGCAAGCAGGGTGAGACGACCCGCATGCCCGTGCTCGTCCTGACCGCTGAAGGCGAGGATCGCATCCTGCGTGAAGTACACCGGCTGGGGGCGGCGCTGGTGACCAAGCCGTTTTCTCCCACCAAGCTCTGCCATCGCATCACGATGATGTTCGGCGATGCCGATCCGGAGACAGAGGGAGACGCCCCGCGATGAGCATCTGGGCGGCGATCCTGGCCGGCGGCTCCGGCACGCGGTTCTGGCCGCTGTCGACGCCGGAACGCCCGAAGCAGCTCCTGCCCCTCACCGGCGACCGGCCACTGCTGGCGCAGGCCGTCGCCCGGCTGCGCGGCCTGGTGCCACCGGAGCACGTGCTCATTCTCACGGGTCCATCGCTCGTGGAGGGCGTCGCGGCGACCGTACCCGAAGTCCCCGAAGCCAACATCTTCGCGGAGCCGCGCGCCGCGTCCACGGCACCGGCGCTTGCGTGGGCCGCGCACTGGATCGCCAAGCACGACCCCGGCGGTCAGATGCTGTCGCTGCACGCCGACTGGGCGGTGGGGGACGACACGGCGTTTCGCGCGGCCGCCGGGCACGCGCTCAGCATCGCGGCGGAGCAAGATGTGTTGGTGACGGTGGGCGTCAAACCCACCCGGAACGAGACGGGATACGGTTACATCGTGCCGGGCGAGCCGCTCGGCGGCGCGCACACGGTGAAGCGGTTCGTCGAAAAGCCGAGCCCGGCGCGCGCCGCGCTGCTGCGCCGCCGCGGGGCCTTGTGGAACAGTGGCCTGTTCGCGTGGGGCGCCGCGCGCTTTCTCGGCGAGGCGGGCGCGTACGCCAAAGAGCTCGCGGCGGGTTGGTCCGCGCTGAACGCCGGCGATGCACCGCGGTTTTTTGGCGCGGTGACGCCGGTGGCCGTCGATGTCGCCGTCCTCGAGCGCACCAAACGCCTCGCGGTCGTCACCGGCACATTCCCCTGGGACGACATCGGCTCATGGGACGCGTTGCTCCGCATTCGACGGCGCGACGCGCAGGGCAACGTGACGGTGGGCAACGTCACGCTCGGCGACGACGTCCGGAATTCGGTGGTCTGGTCGGAGAACGAGCGCATCGCCGTGACCGGCGTCGAAGACATGGTGGTGGTCCGCGCCAACGGGCAGACGCTGGTGATGCCTACCGGTCGAGCGGACCGGCTGAAAGAACTGGTCCAGCGGCTATGACGTCCCCCGCCTCCCCCGCGCGCGCGCCAAGCCTGTATCTGCTCGATCCCGAGCCCGGTCCCGCCTGGGAGCCGTTCGCCGGGATCCGTCCGCTGTGTGAGCTGCGTGCCGGCGCGCATCTCATTCGCGAGCGGTGGGAAACATTCCTCGGCACGGAAGCCTCCGGCATCTTTACGCTCCCGCACCTCGCGGGTTTTCCCGAGCCGGGCGTGCCGGTGGTCGAGGCGCGCCGCGCCGTGGCGGGGCCCGCGATCATCGGCTCGTCCACGTTCGCCCCGCGCGGGCTCGCCGCGCCCTTCCCGGACACGGCCGCGCGACTCGTGCACAACGGCATCACGGTGGGATGGGCGGTCCCGGCCGGAGAGACCTGGAGCGGGCCGGTCGCGAATGCGCAGGCCGTCGCAGTCCAGGGCGTATTGCTGCGCGGCGTGCACGACCTGATTACCGCACTCGAACAACTGCTGCGCGAGGACACGGTCAAGCTGCTGAGCGGTGACGCCGACGCGGTGCCCAAGGGCAGCATCGTCGTGGGCGATCCCGCATGGATTTCGTTGCACGAGGCCGCGGTCGAGCCGGGCGTCGTGTTCGACACCCGGAACGGTCCGGTGGTGCTGGAGAGCGGAGTCGAAGTGCGTTCAGGCACGAGGCTGGAGGGTCCCCTGTGGGTGGGTTCCAATACGCGCTTGTTGGGGGGGTCAATTCGGCACTCGGCGATCGGGCCGTGGTCGGTCGTGCATGGAGAAATGTCCACGACGGCGATGCTCGGCTACGCGAACAAGAGCCATTATGGGTTCGTGGGGCACTCGATTCTGGGACGCTGGGTCAATCTGGGCGCGGGGACGACGACCTCGAACCTCAAGAGCACCTACGGTCCCGTGCGTCTGCGCGTGCGCGATGTGGACCTGGAAACAGGACACCAGTTTCTGGGTAGCCTCATCGGCGACCACGCCAAGACGGCGATCGGCATGATGCTCGACACGGGATCCGTCATCGGCGCGGGCGCCAGCGTGTTCGACGGGGTTCGCGCACCGAAGTACGTCCCGCCCTTCGCCTGGGGAGGCTCAGCATCCGAGCGGATGACGCAGCAGAAGTTCCTGGCGATCGTCGAGCGGGTGCTTCCCCGCCGCGACGTCCCGGTGACCGACCAGATGCGGTCGTACTTGAGCCGCGCGTTCGACTGGCTGACCACGTGAGCGACGCCCAGCAGCGCTACCGCCGGCTCGGCAAGTACGAGCTGCATCAGCTGCTCGGCGAAGGCGCGATGGGCATTGTGTGGAAGGCCTACGACACGGTGCTGCGGCGCTACGTCGCGCTCAAGCTGCTGAGCGCGAGCTTCCGCAAGACCAAGGACATGCACGAGCGGTTCCTGCGCGAAGCGCGCGCCGCCGGCGCCCTCCAGCACGCCAACATCGTCACCGTGTACGACCTGGGCGAATCGGAAGGCCAGCTCTACATCGCGATGGAGCTGGTCGAGGGGCGCGACCTGTCGGACATGATCGCGCTGCGCGATCCGCTCGCGCTCGAGCGCAAGCTCGACATCACGATCGAACTCCTGACCGGCCTGCATTTCGCTCACCAGCGCGGCGTCATTCATCGCGACGTGAAGCCCTCCAACGTGCGCGTGATGCCGGATGGCCGCGTCAAGATCATGGATTTCGGCATCGCGCGCCTGCAGAAAGCGGACGCGACCGGCTCCGGTGCGATCGTCGGCACGCCGACCTACATGGCGCCCGAGCAGATCACGAACGGCGCCATCACGCCGGCGACCGACGTGTTTTCGGTGGGCTGCATGCTGTACGAGTTGCTGTGCTACCAGCGCCCGTTCGAGGCCGAGTCGGTGCACGGCGTGCTGTACCAGGTGCTGACGACCGAGCCGCGCCCGCTGCGCACGGTGGCACCGTCGATCCCCGCCGCGCTGGAGCGCGTCGTCGCCAAAGCGATGAACAAGGTGCCCCACGAGCGCTACGAGTCGGCGGGCCAGATGATGGCGACGGTGCAGCAGATCCGCTCGGCGTTGTCGGGGGCGGACGACGAAGCGACGCAGCCGCTGGGCCGCTGGACGCCCCTGCCGAAGCCCGTGCTCAAGCTGATCACCCACGCCTCGATGCGCGCCCGGCTCGCCGTGCTGGGCGCGTTGGCCGCCGTCGTGCTGCTGCTGCTCTTCTCGCCAAGCCAACCGGGAGACAATGAAGCGAATGCCGTGCTCGCGCCGCCTCCGGTGATTCCGCCGGCGCCGACCACGCCGCTGATCGTTCCCCCGACCGTGACCGAGGCGCCGGTCTCGGTGGCGGTGAGCATCCGCCGCGATTCCGCCTTCGCGGCCCGGGACCGTGCCCTCGCGGCCGGCGCGCTCAAGAACAGCGTTCCGGCGTGGATTCTCGCCGAGTCGATATTTCAGGCGTCAGAACAGGCGCTGCAGGCAGCCGACCAGTCGCGCGCGATCCGAGGCTATGTGGAGGCGGAGTCGCAGTACGCCCGCGCGCGCGAGCAGGCGCGCGTGATGAACCGGGAAGCACGGCTGATGGTCGAGCGCGTGGCGCCCGTGGTGCAGGCGCTGCCCACGGGCGCGGCGGCCGCGAACGCGGGCATCTTTCTCGCGCGCGCCGAGTCGCTGCTGCGCGAGCAGGACTTCACGCTCGCCAAGGTCGCGGCGCAGAGCGCGGAGCAGATCGGCATCGACGCCGGGATCGCGCCGCCGAGCCCGCAGCCGGCGAGCCCGCGCGCCGCGGTCAACGTGCTGCTCAGTGATCTGGGCCGCGCGCTCGCGAGTCAGCGCATCGCCAATCTGCGCGTGCTGTATCGGGGCCTGACCGAAGAGGAGCGCCGCGGCTGGGAGGCGTTCTTCCGGGACTGGAACCAGATCAGTGCCAAGTTCACGGTCGACAACTTCCGGGTCCAGCCGAACGCCATCAGCGCCACGGGCGACGTGCGCGCAATCTTTGAGTACGTACCGGCGGCCGGCGGCGCGCCGCGCGTCGACCGGCGGCGCTTCGCGATGCGGTTCGAGAAAAAGGACGTCGGGTGGCGCCTGGCCGCGGTGAACGAACTGAAGTGACCGGCGAGAAAAACATGTAGGGGCGCAGCGTGCTGCGCCCCTACGTACGTCTACCAGGCGCGTTGATTCGGTGCGGGTGGATCGGGAATGGCGAGCGTGTCGGCACGCTCGCCATTCCCGATCCACCCGCACCGAATCAACGCGCCTGG
>Ga0137437_1000122_pt1 | contig 20155 bp, 16 predicted proteins | sample EasRivERMGT138_2_FD_102332 | JGI IMG/M metagenome (GOLD analysis project Ga0137437, IMG submission 102332) | Soil microbial communities from meander-bound floodplain in the East River, Colorado, USA - East River MetaG ERMGT138_2 | ecosystem: Environmental > Terrestrial > Soil > Floodplain ...
CTACTATTTTGCCGTCGGCTACAACACGCGCATGGTGAAGCCCAATGAAGTTCCCAAAAGTTATGAAGACCTGCTCCACCCGCGTTGGAAAGGTCAGATGATGTGGTCGACCAGCCGCGGCTCGGGGGCGCCGATGATGATCGGCAATCTATTTCAGTCCATGGGACAGGAAGCAGCAAAGGCGTATTTGCAGAAACTCAAAATGCAGAACGTCGCTAAGACCACGGCGAGCAATCGGCAATTACTGGATTTGGTCATCGCCGGCGAATATCCGATAGGGCTGCACATTTTTCATCATCACGCGCATATCAGCCGGACCGCCGGCGCGCCGGTTGATTGGGCGCCATTGGAACCATTGTCGGCGACCATCAATACGATCTCGCCGGTCACAAGGTCGCCGCATCCGCACTCGGCGATGCTCTTGCTCGATTTCATTTTGTCCGAAGAAGGACAGAAAGTGATTCAAGCGGTCAATTACTTGCCGTCCCATCCCAAGGTTCCGGCGAAACAAGCGGATCTGAAACCGGGCGGCGGCAAGTTTAAGCGGGCGCTTTATTTTACGCCGGACTCGCAGGTAAACGAAGGCGACGCTTGGGTGGATTACTTCGAGAAGAATTTTTTGAAATAGATTCGTTCATTCTCAACCTTGGTTTTCCAATTACCTCGGCGCGGGGTTTCGGTGCAGCGAAGGGCTGCATTGACAAGGCGAGGCAACTCGGAATAGCGTCGCCTCAGAACCGGGTTAACCCAGACCTGGAGGAGACTATCGCATGACGATGCCCAATCAGCGCTCAGGCTTGGCTGGATGTTTGTTCGTTTTTTTGTTTGCCGTGGTAGCGATGGCGCCCCCGAGCGCGGCGGCGACGGTCGAGGAAATCGCCCTGATGAACCGGCCCGATCGGCAAAAGATTCTCGTCGAGGGCGCCAAGAAAGAAGGAAAAGTTTCCTGGTATACCACGTTGATCGTCGATCAAGTGGTGCGGCCGGTCAAAGAAGCTTTCGAGAAAGAGTATCCGTTCATCCAAATAGATTATTTTCGCGGCAACGCTGAGCGTCTCGTGCAAAAAATGATGGCGGAGTACCAAGCCAAACGGTACGACGTCGATATCATCGACGGTACGGTATCGCCGACCATGGTGCGGCGAGCGGGCCTCTTACAACGCTTCTATTCACCGATCTTGGCGGAGTATCCGGCCGATCTCAAAGATCCGCAAGGTTTTTGGGGCACGACCAATCTTTATTTTTTCGCCACCGGATACAACACGCGCATGGTCAAGGCTGCGGAGGTTCCGAAAACTTACGAAGATTTGCTCAACCCGCGTTGGAAAGGACAGATGATGTGGTCGACCAGCCGCGGCTCCGGCGCGCCGATCTTCATCGGCACGATTCTCAATTCCATGGGCGTGGAAGCGGGCAAAGCGTACGTGCAAAAACTCAAGGCGCAGAACATCGCCAAGAGCACGGCGAGCAACCGGCAGGTTTTGGATTTAACCATCGCCGGCGAGTATCCGCTGGCGCTGCAGATGTTCAATCATCACGCTTTCATCAGCAAATCGGCGGGCGCGCCGGTGGACTGGCAGCCCCATGAACCGGTGACGGCGACGATTCACACCGTGGCGATGGCGAAAAACTCGCCGCACCCGCATGCGACGATGCTGCTGCTTGACTTCGTCATGTCGGAAAAAGGCCAGCGAGTCTACCAGCAGGCCAACTATTTGCCGTCTCACCCGAAGGTTCCGGCGAAGCAAGCCGATCTCAAGCCCGGCGCCCGGTTTAAGCGCGCCTTTTATATCAACCCCGATGCGCAATATGATAAGGGCAATGAATGGGTGGATTATTTCAATAGCGTCTTTTTAAAGTAACGGCAGCTGAACGTGGCAAAGCAACAATCAACCGAGACACTTGATCTGGCGCTAAAGGCCAGGACATCCGGCAGGAGTCTCTCCTTAGGCCTGGCGTCGCGCTTCGATGTGGCGAGCGTGGTGATGATTATTGTCTCGGTCATCACAGCGTATCTCGTTCTTCCGCCGCTTTACTCGGTCATTCAAACCAGCTTGTATACCACCAAGCTCACCGGCGAGATCGATCAGTTTACCTTGCGCTACTACGAAGACCTGCTGCGCGAGCTGCAGATCATCGGGCCGTTCCTCAATACTTTCTACTTTGCCATGGGCAGCGCGCTGTGCGCCACGGTGCTCGGCGGATCGATCGCCTGGCTCGTGGTACGGACGGATAGTCCGCTGCGCAGCTTGGGTTACTTCACGGCGTTCGCGTCATTCGGCACGCCGTTCATTCTTTACACTATCGGTTGGCTGCTCCTGCTCGGTAAGGCGGGACCGATCAACTACTGGCTCAAGGTTTTGTTCGATCAAACTGGACCCGTCATCAATGTTTATTCCATGTTCGGCATGATTCTCATCGAGTCGCTGTTATGGTCGCCGTTTGTCTTCCTCATGCTCGCTGCGGCGTTTCGCTCAATGGACCCGTCCCTCGAGGAAGCTTCGGCGGCCTGCGGCGCTCGGGTATGGCAGACCATGCGGCGAATTTCCTTGCGCCTCATGCTGCCGGCGTTTTTTTCCGTCATGCTGTTGATCTTCATCCGCACTTTCGAATCGTTCGAGATTCCGGCCTTGGTCGGACTGCCCGGCGATATCCGCGTGCTGACGACCTCGATCTACCTCGATGCGCAAAAACTGCCGCCAAGATACGGCAGCGCGGGCGCGTTTTCCGTGCTGCTGATGGTGGTGGTGGCGGCGACGCTCTATTACTACTTTCGCATGACCCGCGAGGGCGACCGCTTTCACACGGTGACGGGCAAAGGTTACCGTCCGACGCTGATCAGTCTCGGCCGCTGGCGCTACGTCGCCGGATCGGCGCTGGTCGCCTATTCGATCGTTCTGCTGGTCCTGCCCTTCTTGATTATTCTCTGGGCATCGCTGTTACCGTTCTACATGCAGCCGTCGCTTGAAGGTCTGGCGAAATTCACGATCAAAAATTACGTCACCGCGCTGCACTTTCACAAGCTCACCGATGCGATAAAAAATAGCGTGCTGCTCGGTCTGGGTAGCGCGAGCTTCGTGATGATGCTGACCCTGCTCGCCTCTTGGTTGCTCGTGCGTACGAAGATTCGCGGCCGCTGGATGCTCGATCTTCTGACCACGCTGCCGCTGCTGTTTCCCGGCATCGTCATGGGCTTGGCGATCCTGCGTTTTTATCTTTTCGTGCCGATCCCGGTCTACGGCACGCTGTGGATTCTCCTGATCGCTTTCGTGACCCGCTACATTCCTTACGGCATCCGCTACACGCACTCCGGCTTGCTCCAGCTGCACAAGGAATTGGAGGAAGCGTCCTACGTGTCAGGCGCGTCATGGTTCGGCTCCATGCGCCGCATCATCTTGCCGCTGATCACGCCGTCATTTCTGGGCGGCTGGATTTTTATTTTTCTCTTGTCCGCCAAAGAGCTCTCCATGTCGGTTCTGTTGGTCAGCCCGCAAACACCGGTGGTTTCGGTCGCGATCTTCGAGCTCTGGGAAAACGCCCAAGTCGGCGAGCTCGCCGCCTTCGGCGTGATCTGGACCGTGATCCTGGTCGCCGTCGCGATTGTCTACTACGGCTTCGCACGCCGGTATGGCATTCAGCAGAATTGAAATCATTCTTGTCACTTTGGGAGTATGCTCGCCGTCTAGTCGCCGCGAAAAATTCGCGTAAAACTAGATGCCCACGGGCTTACGCCGGTGGCACTTGAAACGCCGATCCCTTTAATTCTTAGAACTTGGTAATGATTCCGCTTGTTATCGGTCTCGCGATTCTAAGCTTGACGATGATTCCACTCGAGTCGCACTGGCCGGGCGTGCCGTCGCAGCGGCGCTTTCGGCGTGGCTGGTTGCTAGATATCTTCTATTGGTTTTTCACTGCGCTGATCACCAAGCCGATTTCCAGGATCGCCGTGGCGATTGTGCTGTACCCCGTGTTGTTGCTCAGCGGTGCTGGTGCGTTTGAGACTCTGCTTAAAGGCTTCGGTCCGCTCGGGCGCCAGCCGCGGCTCGATCAAGCGTTGCAGATGATAATTCTCATCGACTTCATCGGCTACTGGCTGCATCGCGGATTTCACGACTGGCGGCTTTGGCCGTTTCACGCGATTCATCACAGTTCAATTGACCTGGATTGGCTGTCGGCGGCGCGGGTGCATCCGGTCAACGATATCGTCAACAAGGCGGTGCAAGCGGCGATTGTCGTCAGTCTCGGCTATTCACCTCTGTTACTTGCCGGAACCTTGCCATTCTTTACATTCTACGCGATCTTCCAACATGCCAACGTGAGTTGGGATTTCGGTCCGTTCAGAAAAATTTTCGCGAGCCCGAGATTTCACCGTTGGCATCACACTTCAGCGGAGGAAGGACGAGACAAAAATTTCGCCGGCTTGCTCCCCTTGTGGGATATTCTTTTCGGCACTTATTACATGCCGGCAAAACAACCGACCGAGTTTGGCATTCCAGACGCTGTGCCCGAGAGTTTGATTGGGCAAATGGTTTGGCCGTTTCGGCGCGCCGGCCGATCTGAAAGGTTTGAGTAAAGCAGAACTGTAGTGGGTGACCGTGACCGATCCGGCGGCCATCGTGGCTGCCTACCAGGCTGAGCTGTCTTGAGCGGGTGGGATGGATTTTCCGTTGGGGTTTCGGAGGTGTGATGGTTTGGCGGCGAATGGGAGTGAAATTTTATGTGTGATTCCAGAGCGTTAGAGGCGCTGAGCATCGCACTTTACCTCCTGCTGGCTGCGAACAACGGATGGAGTGATGACTGGGCGGGGGCGCGGCCGTTTCAAGTTTTCAGTGAATCGGCAAAATATTTCGTGCGGGTAACCCCTGGTGAAAGCGTCGGCGATACGGTTGGCTTTGCCGGCACTCGCAAGGGGAAGTTCGCCCAGGCTTTGTATTACGCTCTGCAAGCGGACCGCTCGTACAAGTTGCTGCACGAAATCAGGTTGCAAAATCCGGTGGCGCCGGTAGACTTGCTACTGTCGGACCGCGGTCATTTCATCACCTTTGACAACTGGCACAATCTGGGATTTGGCAAAGTAGTAACGATCTACGCTCCCACGGGCAAGCTCGTTCGCAGCTACGAGCTCAATCAGCTCTACTCCGTGGCGCCGCTGGAGAAGATTCCCACCTCGGTTTCGTCCCGTCACTGGCGCTGCCAGCCGATCCATTTCGTTGAACCGAAAGAGCAGAAGAGCGTCTATGTGCCGGAAGTCCTCGGTGGATATTTCGTTTTTTCCTTGGCGACGGGAGAGATGGTCTATACGACCGGCGCGCGCAAGGAGTGCCTTTCGCCGCAGGGGCCCTTGTCGCAGACGAGAATCGGCCAGTGAGTTCTAGTGGTTGGTGGTCTGGCGAACGCAGGTTGCATTCTAACTGCGCTTTCGAATAAAGACTATGCCAATTATTTTTGCTCTTTCCGGCTCGATTCTTTGTTAACCCCGTAGCTTGAGGCGGGCACAATTAGATGGGGTTTCCAAAGGGGGCGAATATCCCCTTTCCGATATTTAAACAGCGGCGGGGTTAAATCCCCCCCACGAAGCGGCTTCGTTTAACTGTTGCGCGGCATACAAAGTTGCAATTCCCCCACGGCAATTTTCAGGAGGCGTTATGGATCGAATGCAGCCGCAGAGAACGTTGATTTTTTTTGCGTGCCTCGCGTTAGTTCTCTTTTGGCAGCGCGCTGACGGTCAGCAGCAAACTCTGGCTTTTAGCTCCGTCGATTCGCCTAATGCCAACTGGTATATCGCCAAGGACCGGCAACTTTACAAAAAGTACGGTCTCGACGTCGAGTTGATTTACATTCCGTCATCGACGACGACGATTGCCGCCGTGGTTGCCGGTTCGGTTGCCGTCGGTAACATTTCCGGCGGCGCGACGGCGAATGCCGCCGTCGGTGGTGCGGGAGTGGTTGTCGTGGGCTGCTTCATCAACACCTTGCCCTACGAGCTGGTCGTCCATGAGTCGATCCGATCGGCGCAGCAACTCAAGGGAAAGAGCATCGGCATCAGCCGCGTGGGCAGTTCCTCCGACGTGGCGGCGCGGGTATTTCTCAAGGAATTGAAACTTGAGCCGGACAAAGACGTGGCGATTTTGCAGGTCGGCGGTTCGACCGAAAGAGCCGCTGCTTTTCGCACCGGACGCATCGTCGCTTTTCCCGCGCCTCCGGGGGTGATTCATCTCACCCAGGGGATGCCGCATCGGATTCTCGCCAGTACGGCTGATTTTCCCAAAGGGTTCCCTTTTCCCTACGTCTGTCCGACGGCGTCGAAAAGTTATCTGAAGAGCAGCCGCGATTCGATGAAACGCTTACTGATGGCGCTGATCGAAGCGACGCATTTTTTCAAGACGCGCAAAGAGGAAAGCAAAAAAATCATGGCCAAATACACGCGCCATAATAATGAAGCGTTCTTGGAAAGCGCCTACCAGAGCAGCAACAAGCTTTTCGAGCAGCTGCCGCTGGTCAACCGGGAGGGCATGGACGTGCAAGTGAAAGAGGCGGCCGCGCGCAAACCCGGCAGCACGTTGAAAGTCGACGATATCGTCGACGATAGCTTGGTGTTGGAATTGGAGAAGGAGGGGTTTATCAACCGAATCTACAAGCCGTGACACGGTGAATTCGAGCTTGCACCTCGGTGACCGACGTAAGACAATATTGGCATGAATTTCTCACTCCTCGTCTTTGCGCTGTTGGCCGCATTTGCTATTCGAGTCGCCATGCACTTTGTCGACAAGAATCGAATCAAGGACGAAGTAGAAACCAAGCTGGGCCGGGTGGTATCGATTTCCTGGAATCCATTCGGGCGCGGCTGGTTCTTTGAAAAGGGCGAGCGCCATTATGACGTTACCTACGTAGATCGTTCCGGCGAGACGGTCTCGACGAGTTGCAAGACCAGTTTTTTCACCGGTGTGTACTGGGCCGAAGGACCGCGCATCTCCGAACCGCCGCCGCGCCTTATGTCGCGCCACCTTTGCGCCAAGTGTGGCTATTCGCTTAATACGGAATGGCGCGCTTGTCCCAACTGCGGCAAAGCCACTGAGTTTGCTTAAACTCAAGTCAAAACTTCGATTCTCCTCATCATCGATGCGCTGCGCTTTTCATTTAGGCAGGGTCGCGCTCCCGCTCATTCTGTTCACCGCCGCTGTTTTCGGTTGCGGCACGCCGCGCGTCGGCATCGACCAGCTCGCTTCGGCGCGCCAAGTTTTCCTGGTACGCCATACCGAGCGGGAATGGGACGGCGAAGATCCGCCGCTTACGCCGCAAGGTGATGCGCGCGCCCAGGCGCTGGCGGCGGCGCTGCGCGATGCCGGCATCACGGCGATTATCACCACGCAGTGGCGGCGCACGCGCGACACGGCGAAACCGCTGGCGGCGATTCTACGGATCGCCCCGGAAGTCGTGCCGGTTTACGAGGGGAAAGCGCTTGAAAATAGTCTAGCTGTGGCCGCCGCCGTGCGGCGTCATAAGGATGAAACCGTCTTGGTGGTGGGACATATCACGGTGACTGGCGTGATCGCCGCGCTGGGTGGGCCGCGTTTGCCGACGATCTGCGAAAATGTTTTTTCCGATCTATTCCAATTTATTCCGGCGGCAGGTGACCAGGGACTTGTACACTTGCATTACGGCGCCGTCGAAGACATTTCACCGAACTGCCGCTTGACGGCACCGATTCGTGACCATCGCGAATAGATTTTGCTTCAACCCGGCACTAACTTAGTCGGTTATGATCGGCGATAGCCGTGACCGGTTCCGTTACACCGTCGGCGTCACTTCAACATCGGTTGCCGCGCCGATTCCTGACCGCCAGCGGTAGACGAGCAATCCCAACGCAATTCCGCCGAGACTGACGTAGCGAGTCGCGTCGTTAGACAGGGCGATGCTGATTAGACAGAGTGCTACCGGCGGCAGGCTGATGGCGATTACGCCTGCGAGACCGAAAGGCACGCGATAGGGGCGCGCCATTTCCGGCCGTCGGACGCGCAGCCAAATCAGCGCGGCGAATTCGAGAATCATCGCGGCGGCATAGAGAAACATATCGACTTCGATGAGCTCCTGAAAAGAGAACGGCATCAGCGCAGCAACGCCAATGCTATTTACCAAGAGCGCTTTCCACGGCGTGACGAACTTTACATGTTGCGCCGCGAGGGCGTCAGGCAGCATGCCGCGCCGCGCCATGGCGAGGGGCACCCGCGCCGAGGTACAGAGTAACGCGTTCAACATGCCCGCCGCGCTGATCATGCCCGCCAAGGTGAGCCAGGTGCCGAGCCAGGGACCGCCGGCCAATGCGGCGGCTTTGGGAAAATCGCCTTCTTTCCATGATACAAAATTCGGGTCGATGCCGACACCGACGGCGACCGGCAGCAGGTAGGCCGCGGTCACTAACAGGACGGTGAAAATCATCGCGCGCGGATAGGCGCGGCTGGGATTCTCCACTTCACCGGCGCAACAGCCGGCGTTGTCCCAACCCGAAGTATTCCAAAGCAAGGTACTGAGCAGCAGCGGCCAGCTGATACTGTCGCTACGTTGTAACCATTTCGCCGGATCGACTTGCGGTGCGCCGAGAACGACCATGGCGGCGAAGGGTGCGAGCACGAGCAGTGTGAATAGGACCGAGCTTACGCCGACCAGTCGTGTGCCGCGAATGTTGAGCCAAGTGACCCCGGTGATCAACGCGGCACCGATGAGCCAACGCTCGGTGGGCGTCATGTCGCCGCGCAGGTAAGCGAGGTAGTCGACGAACATCACGGGATAGAGCGCATTGTCGGCGAAGCTACAGAGCCAGCTCAGCCAGCCTTCTTGAAAGCCCCAGAATCTGCCAAAGGCTTTCTCAACCCACACGACATAGCCGCCGTCTTCGGGCATCGCCGTCGATAACTCGGCGGTCATCAGCGCGGTGGGAAAACTCCAGAGCCATGGCAGGATCAAGATTCCCAGCAAAACGACGAGCGGCCCAGCGGCGCCGACCGCGTCTTCCAAACCGTAGGCACCGCCGGCAACGCAAAAAAAAGTCAGAGCCACCAGGGCGCGGAGATTGAGACCGCGCTGAGGAGAAGCTGTGCTCGGTGTGATGTTTGTTGTTGCTTGGGCAGGCACGGGATTGATGCTTTAGTGCGGATAGCCGCGTCTCAACAACATATCGATGAGCTGTGAGGCTTGTCAATTGAAGGGGTATCGTCGAATCGCGCGAATGGCTTTGTCGCCACGGCGCAAAGCTGGTAGAGTCAAAACTCGGCAGCGATTTCATTCCGCCAACTGATAAGCCATGAGTCCAGCAGCCCCTACTAAGCGGCGATCGATCCAACTGCTGAAAAGCCAGGTCGTCGATCAGGTTTTAGAGCAAGAGCTCAGCGAGCTTAGCGGCTCGAAACGGTTGATTCACTCTTCGCTCAAGATCGCGGTGCTGGTGGCGCAGGATTTTTTTCAGCATCTGGTCAAGCTGCAGGCGCAGGCGTTGTCGTTCAAGACGCTGCTTTCGCTGGCGCCGTTGTTAGCCGTGATCTTTTCGCTGCTCAAAGGTTTCGGCGTGCACAATCGTATGGAACCGGCGCTCGCCGAAGCGCTCGAACCGCTGGGCGACAAAGGCCGGGAGATCACCGCCAATCTGATCGGCTTCGTCGACAAAATGAGCGCCGGCGCCCTCGGCAGTATCGGTTTGATCGCGCTGTTTATCACGGTCTTGTCGCTCATGGGCACCATCGAGGACGCGTTCAATCACATCTGGCGGGTCAAGTCGCCGCGCCGGCTGGCGCGCCGCTTCAGCGACTATCTGAGCGCGATCCTGGTCGGCCCGGTGTTGGTGTTCGCCGCGGTGACGATCACCGCGACCTTGCAAAGCAACACTGTGGTGCGCTCGCTGTCTTCCCTGCAAGCGCTGGGGACGGTTATTTTAGCGCTGTTGCAATTGTTACCCTATCTGACGCTGTGGGGTGCTTTCACCTTTGTTTATTTTTTCATTCCCAATACCCGCGTCAAGCTTCATTCCGCCCTGGTCGGCGGACTGGTGGCCGCGCTGCTCTGGCAAACCGTCGGTTGGGCTTTCGCCGTTTTCGTCGCGTCGTCGACGCAGTACTACGCGATCTATTCGAGCTTCGCGGTCCTGTTGTTGTTTCTGTTCTGGCTGCACGTCGGTTGGATCATCGTTCTGCTCGGAGCCGAGGTCGCCTACGCGCACCAGCATATTCATTTTTTCCAAGGCGACCGCCAGCTGTTGGCGCAGAGTCCCGCCGGGCGGGAAAAATTGGCGCTGCACGCCATGCTTTTCGTCGGGCGCAATTTTTACCATGGGATCGATCCGATGACCGTGACCGCCATCGCCGCCGAGCTGCAGATACCGGCGGGGCTGGTCAAAGAGTTCATGGAGATGTTCGCCGAGACCCGGCTGGTTTTGCCGGTCGCCGACGGTGAAACCTTTGTCCTGGGACGAGACCCGGAGACCATCAGCATCAAGGACATTCTCGACTGCGTGCGTAACTCGGGCAAGAAGATCAAAACCGCCAACGACCGCGGCGACGCGGACAATCAAATCAATACATTGCTGCAAGACATCGACGAATCGACGACCAAAGCGTTGGCCGGAAAAAGCCTCCAGGCGGTGATTCTCAGCCTGCCGCCGCCGGCGGCACGGGAATGACTGCGTGTCGCATTGTGCTGGACACCAACACGATCCGTTAGATTCGCTTCGCTGCTTCTTCCGCAGATCGTGTGCGATGAAATGAGTTTTCGCTAAGAGATGTCGAAGTGCCTGATAACATCTGACAAAGTGACATGCGCGCAAACGCGCTCAAAAAAGGGAGGATTCCATGCCCGCACCATTCATCGTTAGGCCCGGAGACGCACCGCGCCCATTAAAGCTTGTCGGCGAAAAAATCACCGTACTCGCCTCGGGCGCACAAACAGGCAGTTATGAGATATTCCTGCAGGCGGGCCCCGAAGACAGCGGGCCGCCTCCGCACAACCACCCTTGGGATGAATCCTTTTATGTCATAAAGGGCGAGATCGCGTTTGGCATTGACAAAAGCGAAGCAACTGCCTTGCCAGGCACGCTCGTGCATCTACCCGCCGGAACGACGCATTGGTTCCGGTTCGGCAAAGGAGGCGGCGAAATGATATCGATGACTTCGCGCGAAGGTGCATCGCACATGTTTGCCGACCTCGATCGCGAGATTTCGCCGGATAAGCCGGACTTTGGGAAACTCGTTGAAGTTGGTCGGCGACACGGATTAGCAGTAATCCCTCCGACGAATTGATCGTGCGCCGAAGTTATCTCGGCGACGGATCTCTCGTTGTTTACCTACAAGCGGTCTAGAAGATGCGAATTGGAGGGACTCGATAGGATCATGATGATGTTAGCTCGAGGTGAATACACGGCGATTTGATTGATACTCGCAATTCCTCTCGTCACTTTTTCAGCTTCGCTTTCTCCAGCGCGATCGCGAACAGTCCCGTCGGTTGCGGTGCGCGGGTTGGCGGGCGTTCAGGTTCCGGTAGCTGCTTGTCTCTCTGACTGCGTGCGGCATTAGGATTCGCTTCGGTGCGAGCTTCGCTTGGGCGCGGCGCAATTCCTGGTGCGTCGTTTAGGCGCATCGTGAGGGATATTCGCTGGCGCTTCACGTCGACGTCCATCACTTTGACTTTGACGATCTGGCCGGGCTTGACGATGTCGTGCGGGTCCTTGACGAACTTGTTCGCCAGCGCGGAGACATGGACGAGGCCGTCCTGGTGCACGCCGACGTCGACGAACGCGCCGAAGGTGGCGACGTTGGTGACGACGCCTTCGAGAATCATGCCGGGCTGCAAGTCGGAAATCGCTTCGATGCCTTCTTGAAAGGTCGCGGTTTTAAACTCCGGGCGCGGATCGCGGCCGGGCTTTTCCAATTCAGTGAGAATATCTTTTACCGTCGGCATGCCGAATTTGTCGTCGGTGAATTCTTCCGGCGGAAGCGCTTTCAACACCGCCGCTTGTCCCATCACTTCGCCGATGCCCTTGCCAACTCGCGCCAAGATGCGTTCGACCACCGGATAGGCTTCCGGGTGTACCGCGGAGCGGTCGAGTGGGTTGTCGCCGTCGTTGACGCGCAGAAAGCCGGCCGCTTGCTCGAAGGTCTTGGCGCCGAGGCGCGGCACTTTAGTGAGAGACTTGCGATTGCGAAAGGGTCCGTTGCTGTCGCGAAATTCAACGATGTTTTTGGCGAGCAGGCTGTTCAGTCCCGACACGCGGGTGAGCAGCGGTACCGACGCCGTGTTGACATCGACGCCGACCGCGTTGACGCAATCTTCAACGGTAGCGTCGAGGTTGCGCGCCAGCGCGCGCTGATTGACGTCGTGTTGATATTGGCCGACGCCGATGGCTTTGGGCTCGATCTTCACCAACTCGGCCAGCGGATCTTGCAAGCGCCGGGCGATGGACACGGCGCCGCGCAAGCTGACATCGAGTTCGGGAAATTCAGCGGCAGCCAAAGCCGATGCTGAATAGACCGAGGCCCCGGCTTCGCTGACGACAATTTTATTAACTTTGCGTTCCGGCATTTTCGCCGTGATCAATTTGATCACTTCGACGGCGAGCTTGTCGGTTTCCCGGCTGGCGGTGCCGTTGCCGATGGCAATCAATTCCGCACCATGCTGCACGGCCATGCGCGCTAGGGTGGCGAGCGCGCCGTCCCAATCGTTGCGCGGTTGGTGCGGGTAAATGGTCGCGGTCTCCAGCAGTTTGCCGGTGGCATCGACCACGGCGACTTTACAACCCGTGCGTATGCCGGGGTCGAGACCGAGCACTGCTTTCGGTCCCGCGGGCGCCGCCAACAGCAGCTCGTGCAGGTTGCGGCCGAAGATTTTGATCGCTTCGGCTTCGGAGGCTTCGCGCAACTGCGTTAACAATTCGGTGCTGATGTGCAGGTGCGCTCTGACGCGCCAAGACCAGTTGCAGACCTCGGCCAGCCATTTGTCGGCGCGGCGGCCGCGATCTTCGATGCCGAAATGGGCTGCGATCATCGCCACGCAGGGATGAGGAACGGCGGCTTGCTGTTTCTCATCAAGACTGAGATCGATGGCCAGCACGCCCAAGTTTTGACCGCGGAACAAAGCCAATGCCCGGTGCGACGGAATGGTGCGAATGGTTTCGGAGTACGCGTAGTAGTCGCGAAACTTTTCATCTTCGGCGGCCTCTTTATCTTTCATCACCTTGGACGTAACGACGCCCTGCTGCCACATGCGCGCGCGCAATTTTGCCAGCAACTCGGCGGTCTCGGCGAAACGCTCGGACAAAATATCGCGCGCGCCCTCAAGCGCCGTCTTGATATCGACTACGCCATTTTCGGCCGCCGGTTTGTCGTTGACATATTTCGCCGCTTCCTGCTCTGGGTCGAGGGTCGGATCGCCAAGCAATGCGTCGGCCAAAGGCTCAAGTCCGGCTTCACGGGCAATCTGCGCTTTCGTGCGGCGCTTGGGTTTGTACGGCAGGTAAATATCCTCCAGCGCTTGTTTGGTGGCGGCGCCTTCGACAGCGGCGCGCAATTCGTCGGTGAGCTTGCCCTGTTCGGAAGTGGACGCCAAAATCGTCCCACGCCGTTCTTCCAGCTCGCGCAAATAGAGCAGCCGCTCTTCTAGATTACGCAGCTGCGTGTCGTCGAGATTGCCGGTCACTTCTTTGCGATAGCGCGCGATAAACGGCACGGTCGCCCCTTCATCGAGCAGCGCCACGGCGGCTGCGACTTGATGAGCGCCGACGCTCAGTTCGATGGCGATCAGTTGAGTGATCTTGGTTTGTGCAGAATGTGAAATTTCTTGGCTCATGAGTGAAACCTTTTGGAATGAACGAATCGATTGACTATACGCAAGGTCGTGTTAGGTGTGAAGCAAAGTGAATTGATAAGGTGCGTGACCGGATTCTCTGCCGGTTGATTCGCGTTCGAGTCTCGCGCTTAACAGTTGGCAGCCTGGTCAAATTGCCGCGCCCGCTCAGCGGCCGCGAAATAGTCCTTTGAAAAACGAGCCGATGCTTTTCTCCGCGCTCTTCGGTACGCCGGACTCGACCAATTTTTCGCTATTCAAATTCACCGCCGGATTCTCCAATGGGCCGCTGACTTTGAGCGGTACGACGACGCGGCCTTGGCTATCTTTGAAAAAGGCGGTCGCCCTGCCGCGGCCGGCGCGCGCCGAGGCTTGCGCTGAGAGTGTGGTACGGAGTTCCATGCTCAATGTCGGCTGCTCCAGCGTCATGGTGCCGGTGCCGTCCACTTCCATTTGCGGATTGATCAGAAAGACCCGGGAAAAATCAGCGAGGCCGTCGTGTACGGTGAAGTCCGCTTCGAGCCGCTTAAACGTAGTGACGTCGCGCCGTTCATCCTTCGACAGGCCGATCATGCCGGTGACCCGCTGAATTTTTTTGATCAGATCGACGTTGGTCAACTCACCGTCGCGGGCCGCGAGTTTGCCGTTGCCTTGCAAACGCCGGGTGATCGAACCACCGCCGAGCGGTAAGCGGATGTCCACTGTGCCACTCAAGTTGCCCTTGACGGCGCGCTTGCCCTGGACTCTCACGTCCTTGAACAATCCGCGCACCTGGGTGACCAGACTATTCGACGGTCCGGTGACACTCATGAACAGTGCCATGGGCCCGGCAATCTCAACGTCGCGCGGCGCTAGGCCGAAGACCGCCAGGATCGGCAACACCGATTTGACCTCGACACTGTCGCTGTTGAGACTCAAACTGATCCGCGGTGTGGTCGCCAGATTGCTCACGTGTCCCTCCACGGGAAACGTCAGATCGTGAACTTTCAAACGGTTGTTTTTGAGCTCGAGGAGCGCCTTTTCTTCTTGATAATTGAGCTGGCCCTCCAGCGAAATAGTTTTGAGGCCGGGATAATTAAAGGCGAGCCGAAACGGAAAGGGGTCCGCGCCGGAGAATTCTTGCAGCGCTAACTCGATGCCTTTGATATTGACCGGGGCCAGTCCCTTGGTGATCACATTGAGCTCGCCATCTTCAACCCGCACGCGATTGGGAATCACCAAATGGCTGGCTGTGGCTTCGGTCGGCTTAGCGGTCTCGGCTTTCTTTCTAATCTCGCGCCGGACAATGCCGGGGGTTTTCTTGTTGCCGATATCGGAATAATTGAACGAGCCGTCCGGCTGCTTGAGTAAATTGAAAATCGGTTTGTCGAGCACCAACTCGGTGATTTCGAAGCGACCGCGCAGCAGCGGCAGGAATTTGAGCTTCAAGCGAATTTGCCGCGCTGAGAAAAAAGTATTGTCGGCGAAGGCGGCGCTGTCGGAGACGGTTAATTTCGACAAGCTAATCGCCGGCGTTGGCACCAGGCTCAAATGCACCTCGTCGACGTCGATGCGCCGGTTGAGGGCTTCTTCCAACAACGGCAGATAGGTGCGTTTGAATAATCCCAGGTCGACGAAGTGCGGTGTGACCAGAATCAGCGCGAGCAAGAAACCGAGGACGCCCAAACCGATCCAGGCGGCTTTCCTAGCGAACCGGCGGTACGGCAGGGTGTTTTCGGTCGGTGATGAGACAACTTCCGGCATGGCATAAACCTAACATTTAGACGAAGTCGCTTCGCGGGCGGGGATTTAATCCCGCCGCCAATTAAAATATCGCAAAGGGGACGCTCGCCCCCTTTGAAAACCCCATTCGGTTGTGCCTGCCTCAAGAGGCCGGGGTTAATATAGAATAAAGCAATATACGTAATCGCCGCAGCTTTCCAATAAACGAAGCCACTTCGCGGCCGGGGTATTGACCACGGCCTTAACCGAAAGGGGAGGTTTCACCCATTTAAAAACCCCATTTAAAGGTTTCACGCTGAAATCAGCGTGGTCAACGACAAGTCCCGCTAACGGTAGCCAGGGCGGAAACTATTTGTTAGCATGCCGAGCGTAAAGGCATCGACTTGGAACTGGCACTGGAAATTTTTCCTCAGGTTCTGCTTGACGGCATCGTTCTCGGCTTCATGTATGCGCTGATCGCCTTGGGCTACACTATGGTCTACGGCGTATTGGAGTTTATCAATTTTGCTCATAGCGAGATTTTCGTTCTGGGGGCGTTCGTCGGCGTGGAAGTCCTGCTCCTGCTCGAAAGCGCCGGCCAATTGGCGACATTGCATCCCGCGGTCATTCTCTCCCTAGTGATCGTCGCCGGCATGGTCATCAGCGGCCTGGCGGCGATGGCGCTGGAGCGCATCGCCTACCGTCCGTTGATGGGCGGGCCACGTTTGGTCGCCTTGATCTCCGCCATCGGCGCGTCATTTTTTCTCCAAGACGGTTTGCGTCTGTTCGAAAGCTTATGGCGCAACACCTTTTATCTCAACTACCCGAGCCTGGAGTTTCTCGACAGGAATATTCCCATCAGCACGGCGCTGGTCATCCCGGTGAAGTCGTTGCTGGTGATCGTCACTGCGCTGTTGACGCTGGTCGGGTTGCACATCTTCGTCAACAAAACCAAGCTGGGCACGGCGATTCGCGCTGTAGCGCAGGACCCCGACACGGCGTCGCTGATGGGTGTGCCGGTCAATAGAGTAATCGCGCTGACTTTTTTCGTCGGCGGCGCGCTGGGCGGTTTGGCCGGCGTGTTGTTCGGCATTCACTACAGCTTGGTCAATCCCTACAGCGGCTTTGTCCCCGGCATGAAGGCGTTTACCGCTGCCGTGCTCGGCGGCATCGGCAATATCCCCGGCGCCATGGTGGGCGGCATGCTGCTCGGCTTGCTCGAAGCGTTCGCGGCTTCTTATCTCTCGCTGATGACCGACGGCGCTTTCGGCGCGGAGTACAAAGATGTCGTGGCATTTTTGGTGCTAATCCTGATTCTAATCTTTCGCCCGCGCGGATTGCTCGGTGAGACCGTGCGGGAGAGCAAAGCATGAGCCAGCCGCTGGTGGTCATCGGCTTGTGTGTTTACATTATCGCGAGCTGTGTGCTCGCTTATTTCTTTCCCCAGTCGGTGCTCGCCTTCTTACTCGTCGAAGCGTCATTGCTGTTGCTTTACTATGCTAAGGTCAGCGACAAAACTAAGATCATTCTCGGCGCGACGGTGCTGTTGGTGCTGCTGCCGGCGCTCGGCACGGTGAACGCCTATTATTTAGAAATCGCCGTCCAGATCGGTATCTTCGTCGCGCTGGCGCTCGGTCTCAATATCGTCGTCGGCTTCGTCGGTTTGCTCAATCTCGGCTTCGTGGCCTTTTTCGCCATCGGCGCTTATCTTTGGGCGATTTTCGGCTCGCCGCACGCTAATCAATTTATTCCCGGCGGGCTGTTTCCACTCTCGCCCAATTGGTTTTTCGTTTTTTTGCTTCTCAGTGTTGTCGTTGGTGCGCTGACCGGCGTTTTGCTCGGCCTGCCGGTGCTGCGATTGCGCGGCGATTACCTCGCCATTGTCACTCTCGGTTTCGCCGAAATGGTGCGCGCGCTGGTCAATAATCTCGACAAACCGGTCAATCTCTCCAACGGACCGAGAGGCATCACGCCGATCGCCAAGCCGCCGCTGTTCTTCAAGCCGCTGCTGGAATACTTCGGCCTGGAGATCGCCGACGCGGCGCTCTATCCGCTGTATTTTTATTTTCTCGTGCTGTTGATCGTATTTTTCATTATCTTGGTTACCCGACGGCTGGAGGACTCGCGTGTCGGGCGGGCCTGGAAAGCGATCCGCGAGGACGAGATCGCCGCCATCGCCATGGGTGTGCCGGTGGTGCGCATGAAGTTGCTCGGCTTCGCCGTTGGCGCTTCCTTCGCCGCCGCGGTGGGAGTTTTATTCGCCGCCAAGCAAGTGTTTATCAACCCGGAAAGCTTCACGTTCATGGAATCCATCGGCGTGCTCGCCATGGTCATCCTCGGCGGCATGGGCTCGGTCCCAGGTGCCATCCTCGGCGCCACCGGCGTGACCATTCTCAATTTACAATTACTCAAAGGGCTGTCGCTTTGGCTCAACGGCTTGCGCCAATCGGGAGCGGTGCTGTCGCTGCCATTCTTGGGGGATTTGCCGCTGGCTAATCTGCCGGCGCAGTTTGAGCCGGCGAAGTACGAGCGCATGGTGTTCGGCTTGATTCTGATTCTTATGATGATCTTTCGTCCGCAGGGAATTTTGCCGCCAAAGCAAGAGCCGAGGAAATAGTCCAAGAAAACTCGAAGCACGAAATCCGAAATTCGAAACAAATTCAAATGACCAAAAAACGCAATTTTCCAAACAACCCTGATTCGGATTCCTCGTTTTGGAATTGCTCGGGTTTTGTCTTATTTGCCTGCGGTTTGTTTCGAATTTCGATATTCGAATTTCGGATTTAATTTCAGTGGCGTCTTGACGCGAGAAATTGTTCAGAGTCGCTTTGTTCAGGAACAGGGAAATAGAAATTAAGTATGGCGTTACTTGAACTCCGCGATATTTCGAAACGCTTCGGTGGCCTACAGGCGCTGGTGCGCGTCAGCATCGAACTGGAAGAGGGCATGATCGCTTCGCTAATCGGTCCCAATGGCGCCGGCAAGACGACACTGTTCAACACCTTGACCGGTCTTTACCGGCCGGACTCCGGCGAGATTCGCTTTCAAGAGCGCTCGCTGCTTGGCATGACGCCGGACCGGATCACCGGCGCCGGTATTAGCCGGACGTTTCAAAACATTCGCTTGTTCGCTCACATGACCGTGCTCGACAATGTTTTGGTCGGCATGCATTCGCGCTTGCACACCGGACTGGCCGATATTCTGCTGGCTTCGAAGGGATTTCACAGCAGTGAAAAGGACGCCCGGCGCAAGGCGATGGCGCTGATCGAGCTCACCGGCTTGAGCGGCCGTGAGAACGAGTGGGCGCAGCAGCTTTCCTACGGCGAGCAGCGCCGTCTCGAGATCGCCCGCGCCTTGGCGGCGGAGCCCCAGCTGTTATTGCTCGACGAGCCGAGTGCGGGCATGAACAGCAGCGAATCACAGGCGTTGATGGCGCTGTTTAAACAACTGATCGGCAAATATGTCAAAGCGATTCTCCTGATCGAGCATAATATGCGCTTGGTGATGGGCATCTCCGATCGCGTGCACGTGCTCGACTACGGCGAGAAGATCGCCGAGGGTGATCCCGACCAAGTGCGCCTAGATCCCAAGGTCATAGAAGCTTATTTGGGCAGCGGATCGTGGGTAGTCCATGCTAAAGGTTAGCGGCATCCACGTCTATTACAACGCGATTCATGCCTTGAAGGGCGTGTCGTTCGTTATCGAGAAAGGCGAGCTGGTCACGCTCCTCGGCGCCAATGGCGCGGGCAAGACCACCACGCTGAAGACGCTTTCCGGCTTGTTGCAGCCAAGAGCGGGCTCGGTGGAACTCGAAGGCACGGCGTTGGAAAAAATTGCCGCCCATGAAATCGTCCGCCGCGGCGTCGCCCATGTGCCCGAGGGCAGAAAAGTTTTTCCGCGCTTCACGGTGCTGGAAAATTTACACATCGGCGGCTACAGCCGTGCAAAACACGCGCTTACTCCGGAGCTGGATTTCGTCTTTCAAATGTTTCCGCGCTTGCGCGAGCGCCAGAAGCAATACGCCGGCACGCTCTCCGGCGGCGAGCAGCAAATGCTCGCCATCGGCCGGGCGCTAATGGCGAAACCCAAATTATTGCTTCTCGACGAACCTTCCATGGGATTGGCGCCTAAGATCGTCGAACAGATCCTCGAAAATATCCGGGCGATCAACCAAGCCGGCGTGACGGTCTTGCTGGTCGAACAAAACGCCGCCATGGCGCTGGCGATCTCGCATCGGGGTTATGTCTTAGAAACCGGCGCGGTAATTCTCGAGGGCAGCGCCAGCGATTTGGCGGGGAATGATCTGGTTCGGCAGGCATATCTGGGCGGGTGACGGTCGGAGAATTAGCCGCAAATGGCGCAAATCAAGACAATGAAATCGGATTGTCTCTCGCAACGACGCCAAGGCGCAAAGGTGACAGGCCGAAGCCCGTCATCCCGAGCGAATGCGAGGGATCTAGAAAGATTTCTCCCTTCGGTCGAAATGACAAGGAGTTTTTATTTCCGAACTTAGCGCCTTAGCGTCTTTGCGAGAGTAATTCCCCGTCTTTGGCGAATACGAATTTTCTTGGCGTGCTTTAAACCAACGTGATTAACCGTTAGACTCAACAGCCGTGCAATACCAAACTCGACA
>Ga0137437_1000123_pt1 | contig 20104 bp, 21 predicted proteins | sample EasRivERMGT138_2_FD_102332 | JGI IMG/M metagenome (GOLD analysis project Ga0137437, IMG submission 102332) | Soil microbial communities from meander-bound floodplain in the East River, Colorado, USA - East River MetaG ERMGT138_2 | ecosystem: Environmental > Terrestrial > Soil > Floodplain ...
CCTCCGCCTTGACGGTAATCTCCGTCCCGGGCCTCGCGGCGCGCGGTAATCTCACGTTTCTCCAAATCGCGTTCGGATATCTGGTGGGCCGCATCGGCGTCGCGGCGTTGCTGTTGCCGGGCTACTTCCAGGGCACGCAAGACACCGCCTACCAGCGTCTGGAGCATCGGTTCGGTCGGGCGGCGCGCCGCACCGCATCGGGCGTGTTCCTGCTCACGCGCGCGCTCGCCGATTGCGTCCGCATCTTCGCCACCGCGATCCCGCTGGCGATCATCACCCACTGGAGCCTCCCGGTCGGGATCGTCGCCATCGGGTTCGTGACGCTCGTGTACACGTGGGTGGGGGGCCTCCGCGCGGTGGTGTGGGTCGACGTGATCCAGCTGGGGGTCTATCTCCTCGGCGGCATCGCGACCTTGATCGTCGCGACGCAGCTGGCCGGAGGGATCGATGCGTTCGGCCGCGCCTGGGATGCCGGAAAGCTCACCGCGCTCGACTTCTCGTTTTCGTTTGCCAAGACCTACACGTTCTGGGGCGGCCTCATCGGCGGTGGATTGCTGTCTGCGGCATCCCACGGCACCGATCACCTCATCGTGCAGCGATTGCTCGCGGCGCGAAATCTCAAGGATGCGCAGCGCGCACTCATCGGATCGGGCGTGTTCATCATCGCGCAGTTCGCGCTGTTCCTGCTGGTGGGCACGAGCTTGTGGCTCGCGGGCGCGGACCAGCCCGGCATGCGCGGCGATGCGATCTACCCGACCTTCATCGTGACGCATCTCCCCACCGGAATCGCCGGGCTGGCGGTCGGCGGTATTCTGGCCGCGGCGATGAGCAGCCATGCGTCGGCCGTGAATTCGCTCGCCTCCGCCTCGACCCATGACTTCTATGCGCCGCTGACGGGCCGTCATGACCCCGCGCAGCTTCTGCGGGTCGGACGCTGGCTCACGCTCGTCTGGACCGTCATCCTGGTCGCCGGCGCGATCGCATTCCGCGACCAGAACACCCCCGTCGTGCAGTTGGCGCTCAGCATCGCCTCGCTCACCTACGGATCGCTGCTCGGGACCTACATCCTCGGCGGCGCCTGGCCGCGCGCGCGGCAGGTCGACGTCATCATCGCGCTCATCGTGAGCATCGTCCTGATGTCCCCGGTGGTCCTCGGCGCCGTGATCCCCAACTTCCCGCTGCATTGGCTCCCCGGGCTCGCGTGGCCGTGGTACGTGCCGCTGGGCACGGCGGTGACGGTGGCCGTGGGGATGCTGTCGTCGCTGGTGGGACGGGCTGACGGCCTGACGGCCGGACGGCCGCAGGTATCAGGATGACAGAGCAGGCCGATCTCCTCGGCATCGACTGCGGCGGATCCCATACGGCGGTGGTCGTGGGCAATCGCGCCGGCCACGTACTCGCGCGCGCCGAAGGTCCCGGCTCGGCGATGCGGCCGGGGGCCGCGGAGCGCTCGGCGGCGGTCATTCTCGAAGTGGCCCGCCGCGCCGCCGCCCAGGCCGGCGTCAGCCTGCCGGCGGTCGCGGCGCTCGTGGGTGCTGCGGGGGCCGGCCGCGCGCCCGAGCAGGAGGCGCTCGCCGCCGCGATCAAGGCCGCGGGTGCGGCCGAGCAGGTCGCGGTGCGCGGCGACGTCGACATCGCGCTGGCCGCAGCCTTCGGGAATGGCCCCGGCGTGCTCGTGAACGCGGGCACGGGCTCGATTGCGTATGCCCGGGTCGCGGACGGACGGCTATTCCGCGCGGGCGGCCACGGGTGGCAGCTGGGGGACGAAGGCGGTGGTTACTGGCTGGGGCGGCGCGCCCTGTCGGCGGCGGCGCGAGCCCACGACGGACTCGGAGAAACGTCCACGCTGCTCGAGCGACTGCTCGTCGCGCTTGGCTTGCAGACGTTCGACGATCTCATCCGCTGGACCTCGACCGCCACGCCCGCGCAGGTCGCAGCGCTCGCGCCGCACGTGCTGAACGCGGCACGGGAGGGGGAGATGGTGGCGCAGCGGCTCATCGAGGAAGCGGCCGGCGAGCTGGCTCACCTGGTGCAGGCGTTGAGCCGGCACTTCTCCGGCACGGGAGAATTCAAGATTGCCACCGCCGGCGGGTTGCTGCGTCCCGGTTCACCGCTCCTCGCCGCTGTGCGCACCCGGCTCGCGGCGGATGTGCCCCAGGGGCGGGTCACCGAAGTGAGCGGCTCCGTCGACGCGCCCGTCGGGGCGCTGCGACTTGCCGCGGAGCTGTTCCGACAGAGCTAGCTGGGCCCTCCCGTCGGCCCCTGGCGGATGCGGCTGTGTTGGTAGCCGTACACGAAGTACAGCGCCAGCCCGATCGCCAGCCACACCGCGAACCGAATCCACGTCTCCCCGGGCAACCCGAGCATCACGTAGACGCACAGGACCACCGACAGCGGCGCGACCACGTAGACCCACGGCACCCGGAACGGACGCGGGCGCTCGGGCTCCGTATAGCGGAGCACCAGCACGCCGGCCGACACGAGGGCGAATGCGGACAACGTACCGATATTCGTCAGGTTGTAGGTCTCGTTCGCATCGCCGATCAACGCCCAGACTGCCACGAACACGCCTGTGACGATCGTCGTGACGTACGGAACGCGCCCCTTGGTCGAAATCTTCGCGGCCCAGCGTGGCAGCAGACCATCGCGCGCCATCGCGAAGAAGATGCGCGGCTGACCGTACTGGAAGACGAGCAGCACCGCCGACATCGAGATGATGGCGCCGAGCGACACGATCCAGCCGACGGTGCGAAAGCCGCCAACCTCGAGCGCCTTGGCGAGCGGATCGGCGACTCCGAGCTCCGTGTACTTCACCATGCCGGTCAACACCGCCCCGACGATGACATACACGAGCGTACAGATTGCCAACCCGCCGAGAATGCCGATCGGCAGATTGCGCTGCGGATTCTTCGTCTCCTCCGCGGCGGTCGAGATGGCGTCGAAGCCGATATACGCAAAGAACACGATGGCGGCACCCTGGTGAATGCCCGGCCAGCCGTTGGGCGCGAACGGCGTGTAATTGTCGGGATTGATGTGCGTGAAGCCGGCGACGATGAACAATGCGAGCACCAGCAGTTTGATCACGACGAGAATGTTGTTGGTGCGCGCGCTTTCGCGCACGCCCAGGAGCAGCAGCCAGGTTATCAAACCGACGATAAGAAACGCCGGCAGATTCACGAGGATCGGAATGCCCGCGATGTGGGGGACGCTCTCCAGCAGCCCGTGAATCTTGGGATCGGGACTCAGGAGCGCGGTGCGATAGCCGGTCGTGATCCAGTCGGGGAGGTGGACGCCGAACGCACTCAGTAACGACTTGAAGTAATCGCCCCACGAGATCGCGACCGCGACATTGCCGACCGCGTACTCGAGAATCAGATCCCACCCGATGATCCACGCGACCACTTCGCCGAGTGTCGCGTACGAGTACGCATACGCGCTGCCTGCCTGCGGAATCATCGCGGCGAGCTCCGCGTAGCACAGGCCGGCAAACGCGCAGCACACCCCGAGGAGCAGGAAGGAAAAGACCAGCGCAGGTCCGGCACCAGCGCGGACCATGTTGCCGGCGGCGTCGTACTGGCCGGAGGCGGCGGTCCCAATGGCGCCGAAGATGCCCGCGCCGATGACGGCGCCGATCGCCAGCATGATGAGGTCGCCGGCGCCCAGGACGCGCCGCAACGACGTCGGCGTCTCGAGCTCGCTGACCAGGAGCTCAGCGATCGGCTTGCGCTTGAAGAGCTGCCGCACGCTACGCCCTGCTTTCGGTGTGAGAGGGACGAATCAGGGAATGACCGTCACGCTGGCGATGAAGTCCACGTGCCGGCCATCGCGCGTCGTTGCGGGATTGAAGAGATATCCCATCATCCGTTCGGTGAACTCCCGGGCGTAGCCCCGGTCCTTGATGGGGGGCGTCACCTCGACGCGGGTGACACGCCCTTCCGCGGTGACCCAGAATCGAACCTCGTGACGCCGTCCCCGGGCTTCCCGCGGCGCGCCCGGCGGGGGCAAGATCGTCCACCGTGGCGAGGCGGGGAAAATATCACTCTTTCCGCCGCCCGAGCCAGGTCCGGAATCGACGCCCACACCCGTCCCTGTTCCCGCGCCGATCCCGCTACCGCTGCCGGGTCCTTCTCCGGGTCCGCCCGTCGTCCCCTCGCCCGTCCCAACAGCCGCCGGCGGATTGATGACCAGACTCGGCGGAGGAATGTCGAGCTTCACAGGCTCGGCGACCGGAACCGCGACCGTCGGGACCGAGACCGCGGGCGCGGGCGGTACGTCGTGCGCCTGCGGTGTCGAGACCGACGGGAGCGTGAACCAGCTGACCGCGGGACGCCCGCCCCCGCCGCCGCCGCCGCGCGGTCCCGTACCGCCGCCGCCGCCTGACTCGAACAGGGCCGCACCACGCCACAGCACGAGGACCGCAATCATCAGGTGGGCGAGAAACGACACGACGGCCGCGCGTCCTTCGCGGCGCCGCGGCAGCGGCAGCGCATAGGAATTGAAAGCGGGGCGTGGCAGGTCGGCCATCATCTATAGATACACACTAGACAGAAAACGGGGGCACGGTTTCGCACCGTGCCCCCGGATGTCTCACCGTGATCTGACCAAATCAGCGCGCGGCGGCCTGCTCTGACGGGGTAAAGCCGATCACCTGCACGCCGGCGCCCTTGGCGACGTCCATGGCGCGGATGATCTCCCCATACTTGCGGTTCGGCGCCGCCTTGATGAACAGCAGCTTGGCGGGGCGCTGATCGTACAGCTCGTGAAACTTCGCGTCCAGCTGCTCGAACGGAACGATCTGGGTGTTGATCGCGTACGAGCCGTCCGCCTTCAGCTCGAGCACGATCTGATCGCTCGACTGCTGGCGCTGGCGCGGCTGCTGCTTCTGCTCCGGCGGCACCTGCGCGTCGAACGTGCGCCGGGACAGCGGCAGCGTAATCATGAAGATGATGAGCAGCACGAGCAGCACGTCGATCATCGGGGTGACGTTGATGTCCGCGCTGAGCCCGCTGCCGCTCCCACCGCTTCCCATGGCCATGGTTCAGTGCTCCGGTCTAGCGGTGCGTTCCTGCTCGGCGATCGCGGCGACGACGCGCACGCCCGCTTTCCGGGCGATCTCGAGCGCTACCTGCACGCGCCCGTAATCGATTCCCTCGTCGGCCTTCAGATAGAGGATCTTATCGACCGTGCGCACCGCGTAGAGGTTCATGAGCTGATTCGGCAGGTCTTCGTCACTGATGTAGCGCGGGCCCGTGTACTTGCCGCTCACGCCGGTGATGTCGAGATAGAACTTCCCGTCGCGGTCGATGCCCAGGCGGATCTCGCCGTCCGCCTCCTCGCGCGAGTCGGGATTCTTCGCCCGCGGCAGCGTGGCCTGGAAGCCGGCCGTGATTGCGGGCGTCACGATCATGAAGATGATCAGCAGCACCAACATCACGTCGATCATCGGCGTGACATTGATGTTCGCCGCGACCACGCTCTCCGTTTTCTTGCCGCCGCCGATCGACATGACTCGCTATCCCTTGATCGGGCCGCTGGTCTGCGACGTCTTCTGCGTCTGGAATTCCTTGGTGAAGATCGACCGGCCGAACTCGCTGCCGACGCTCTTGATGAGGTAGTCGATCAGCTCCTTCGACGTGTACGTCATTTCCACCGTGAGGAAGTCGATCTTCGTGCTGAAGTAGTTGTAGAGCCACACCGCTGGAATGGCGACGAGCAGGCCGAACGCCGTGGTGATGAGCGCTTCGGCGACGCCGCCCGTGATCGCGGCCAGCGAACCCGAACCGCCCGACGCCGACATGCCTTGGAAGGCGGTGACGATACCCATCGTCGTTCCCAGCAGACCGACGAACGGCGCGGTCGCGCCGGTTGTGGCCAGAATGCCGAGGCCGCGCTTCAACTCCGCCGTGATGATGAGCATCTGGCGTTCGACCGCGCGCTCGGCCGAGTTGATGTCGGCCGCGGTGATCGTCGCCCGGTCGCGCAGCAGCGGCTTCACTTCCGCCAGCGCCTCACCCAGCACGCGCGCGACGTGGCTCTTCTTGTTCTTCTCGGCCAGCGCGATCGCGCCGTCGAGCTGCTCTTCCTGCAGATAGCGCGAGAATTCAGGCGCGAACTTCCGCGTCTCCTTCTGCGACTTCCTCAAGTAGATCTGCTTGGAAATGCTGACCGCCCACGACCAGGCCGACATAACGAACATGACCAACACGATTCCCTTGGCGAACAAGCCCATCGACGCCCATAGTTCAGCGTAACTCATCGTGTCTCCCTATCTCTTGATCGTGAAGTCGATCGGCAAGTTGACCAACACTCGGACGGCTCGCCCATGCACGCGCGCCGGCCGGAACAATGCCTTCAGGACCATTTGCTTCGCGGACTGATCGAACCCGGGATTGGGACTCTGAATCACCTTGACCGATGCCGGCTCCGCGCGTCCCGACGTATCAATGATGGCCTGCACGAGCACGCGCCCCTGCACGCCCGCCTGCCGGAGCAGATCGGGATACTGCAGCGGGGGCCGCGTCAGCAATTCAGGCCGTTCCTCGACGACGGACTCCATGAACACCTGATCCGCCGACGGAACCATGCCTGTGCCGATACCGCCCTCGACGCCCGTGCCGGTGTAGTCCTTCGGGTCGAAGTGCTGCTGGAGATCGATGGGCGGAATGTTCGTCGGAATGTCGGTGGGCGCGACGACCGTCTGGAAGCCTTTGAGCTGCGGGACTTCCACCACGGGCGGCTGCTCCTCCGGTTTCTTCTGTTCGTCCTGGTTCAGGAACACCATCGCCGTGTCGGCGATCGAGTCATCAGACTTCTCGCCCGCGGTGAGCGTCGCGACGACCGCTCCCAGGACGATCACGCTGTGGCCAATCAGCGACACGACGCCGAGACCAAACGCACCCTTCTTGTTGGACTTGCGATTGGACTCGATCAGGTTGTTGAACACCCATATCCTCCGGGCTGTAGGGGTGTACTGGCTACAAGTAATAGTACGCGCGGTAATGAACCCGCTAGTAGCCCAATGATTACAAAACGATGACAGCCAAATGACCGCTGGGCGTCCCCTCACCGAGCACGTCCCGTGCCGCCTCGAATCGAGAAGGCAAAGGGCACGCGCACAAGCGTTGGGACGGCCCGCCCGTTCACACGAGCCGGGCGAAACAAGGTGGCAAGCAGCGCCTGTCGCGCCGGTTCTACAAACGCCTGGTGGGTTGCCGACACCACAGAGATCGAGGCGCGCTGCACTCGACCGGTCGAGTCCACGCGAGCCTCGAGGACGACCTGCCCTTCGACCCCAGCCTGCCGGAGCAACTCCGGGTAGACAGGGATCGGCCCTGACAGGACCTCAGGCGCTGCCTCGCCAAATGTCAGCCCCCAACCATCTGGCTGGCCGCTCCGGGCTCCAGCACTCGGCGCCCATTCCGTGGGAAACGTGGGTCCGACAAACGCCTCACTTTGGAGCACGCTTGTCAGTACGGGAATCGATCCAAGATCCGAAGTTGACGAAAGCTCGGGAGTCGGCGTGCCGATGCTGATCCCGGATTCGGCACCGTGGCGGGCCGGCTCCGGTAGCACCATGGGGACCGTGCCGATGGCAACGGCCGGAGTGGTGCGGCCGGGTTTCGTGGTACCGAACAGGACGGCAGCACCCAGGGCTGCGTGAATCGTGATCGACGCGACTGAACTCATGGCGTGCATAGAATCGCTCCGCAGACAGGGCCTCAGTCTGAGAGTACAGACGAGCACTGATCCTACGCTTGCACGTCGATTACGAGATGGTGACAACGAAGTGAGACTTCTACGTGATCAGCGCGGTAACCCAACGGTAAACGTGGTTCCCCGCCCCGGACGGCTCTGCACTTCGATCGTGCCGCCGTGCGCTTCGGCGATCCACTTGCAGATGGCGAGCCCGAGCCCGGTTCCCGCCCGTTCGCTCGTGCGGGTCCGCGCCGAGTCGGCGCGCCAGAAGCGGTCGAACACGTGCGGCAGATCGCCCGGTGCAATGCCGATACCGGTATCGGCGACGGTGAAGACGACCCGTCCATCGTTGCCGGCGAGCTCCACCGACACTTGACCGCCGCGGGGCGTGTACTTCACGGCGTTCTCGATGAGGTTCAGCGCCAGTTGCCGGATGCGGCTGCGATCCACGGCCAGGACGAGCGGCTCGGCCGGCAGGCGGATCTGAATGCCGACGCCGGCATGCTCGGCGAGCAGCTCTCCGGTCTCGCCCGCCTCCTCGACGATCTCGCGCATATCCACCGGCTCGCGGTGCAGCTCGGCGCGTCCCTCATCGGCGCGGGCGAGGGTCAGCAGGGAGTCGAGCAGCTCGGTCATCCGATTCACTTGCTGGAGCGTCTCTTCCAGCGGTGCGAGCGCTTCCTGCGCCATCCCCGGGCGCGTGATGGCGCGCTCCACGCCGGCGCGGACGACGGTCAGGGGTGTCTTCAGCTCGTGGCTCGCGTCCGCGGTGAAGCGTCGCAGCGCGGCGAAGCTGCGCTCCAGCCGCGTCATCATCTGATTCAGCGTCTCGGCGAGGCGCGACAGCTCATCCCGCGCCATCGGCATCGCCAGGCGCCGGTGCAGGCTCCGGCCGTCGGTGATCTCGCGCACCTCGGTGATCATGCGATCCACGGGCTCCAGTGCCCGGCCCGCAAGCCAGCCGCCGACCAGGATGGCCGGGACCACTCCGACGAAGAACGCGACCAGGATGGTGAGCACCAGCTGCTCGAGCTGGAGCTCGGCGGACCGGGTGTTGGCCCCCGCGAAGATCGCGCCGAACTGATCCCCAGCGTCGGGGACCGCGCGCACGATGTAGTGCAGCGTGGGCCCGTTCGGCGCGACGCGATAGCGGCCGGTGGTGTGTGAGCCTGCACCGGTCGGCGGCTGCGTGATCGTAATCAGTTGCTCGAACTCGCCGAACGTGAGGGCCCGCGCGTCGGGAGAGGCGAACAACAGACGGCCGTCTCGGCTCGTCACGAGGAGGTAATCCGGGACCACTTCCAGGACCGCCGCGACCTCCGCGGTCAGGAACGGCCGGCCGGCCGTGTCCTTCTCCACCAACGTTCCCCGGGCACGATAGCTCTCCGCCAGGATCCCGGCGGTGAGGTCGGCCTCCGACTGGATGCGGCGCTCGAGATCCTGGTAGGTGGCGCTGCGGCGCGCGAAATAGAGGACGACGGCGAAGACCGCGATGCTGAGGATGAGGGCGGTCGCATACCACAGGGTCAACCGCCCACGAATACTCTCCATGCTACGTCCGGACCACGTAGCCCACGCCGCGCACGGTGTGAATCAGCTTGGGTTCCTTGGCCTGATCGATCTTTTTGCGCAGCCGGGTGATCACGACGTCCACGATGTTGGTCCCCGGATCGAAGTGATAGTCCCACGCGTACTCGGTGATCAGGGTGCGCGACATGACGCGACCTTGATGACGCATGAGGTATTCGAGGACGGCGTACTCCTTGGGCGTCAGCTCGATCCGCTTGCCGTCGCGCGTCACCTCCCGGCTTCCGGTATCGAGCACGAGCCCATTCACTTTCAGCGTCGGCGGTGCGATCGCCTTTGGGCGGCGGCCGAGCGCCTCCACGCGTGCCAGCAGCTCTTCGAACGCGAACGGCTTGGTCACGTAGTCGTCGGCGCCCATGCGCAGCGCCTGCACCTTGAAGTCCACCGAATCCTGGGCGGTGAGGACGAGCACCGGCAGGCCGACGCCCCGGTCCCGCAGCGTGCGCAGCACTTCAATCCCCGACAGTCTCGGCAGCCGCAGGTCGAGGACCATCATGTCATAGCTCGACCCCTTGCCGCTCGCGCGCCGCAGCCCCTCGTCGCCGTCCCCCACGAGGTCCACGTGGTAGCCGGCCTCATCCAGCCCGCGCCGCACGTACTCCCCCACCGTCTTGTCGTCTTCGATGACCAGGATCTTCATTAGATCGGGAGGAAGACCTTGAAGTTCGTGCCCACGCCCAGCTGCGATTCCACCTCGATCCGGCCCCGGTGTTCCTCGATGATCCCGTACGCGACCGACAAGCCCAGACCCGTGCCGCGTCCCTGGGGCTTGGTCGTGAAAAACGGCTCGAAGATCTTGGGCAGATCTTCCTGGCGAATGCCCATCCCCGTGTCGATGAACTCGACGAGGAGCTCGTCGGACCGGTGTGGATTCACTCGCGTGCGAACGGTCAGCACCCCGCGGGAGTTCATCGCGTCCATCGCGTTCAGCATGAGCGCCATGAAGCACTGCACGAGCCGCTCGGCATCGGCCTGGAATGTCGGCAGGCCGGCCTCGAGTTGTCGCTCGATCGTGAGCCACTTGAAGCGCTCGTGATGCTTGAGCAGAAACAGCGTCTGCTCGATGATCGCGTTGATGGCCGACGTCGCTTTGTGACCGGACTTCTTGGGCCGTGAGAAATCAAGCAGTCCCTCGACGATGCGGCGGCAGCGCTGGACCTCCGTGTCCATGATGTGGAGGTATTCCTCTTGCGCGCGTCGCTCTGCTTCCGGGAGATCCGCCACCCGGAGGCCGAGCGCCTCGCTACACGCGAGGATCGTGGCCAGCGGGTTGTTGATCTCGTGCATCACGCCGGCCGCGAGCTGGCCGATCGCGGCGAGCTTCTCGCTTTGCGCGAGGCGCTGCTGTGCCTGTCGCCAGGCCGTGACGTCCTCGCCGATCGTGATGACGTGCGAGATGTCTTCCCCGTCGAGCCGCATGGGAATCTTGGTGATGCGGTAGTGGCGCGCTTCGCCGCTGGTCTGCGAATCCATGTCCACCTGCTGGATCTCGCCGGTTTCGAACACGCGGTCGAACTCCAGCTTCAGGAGCTCGCGCGGCTGGCGGTCCAGCACGTCGAAGACCTCGCGCCCCAGGGCTTCCTCGCGGGACACGCCCTGCGTGCCGGCCTCGCGCTTGCGGTTCCAGGCCCGGATCCGGTACGTGCGATCGATCACATACAGACCCACCGGCAGCGAATCGATGATGCGCGCGGCGAAGTTGCGCTGGGATTCCAGCTCGCGGGTACGCAGCGCGACCTCGGATGCGAGGTCCTGCGACAGCTCGGCCGCCGCGAGCACCGAGCCCAGCATCTGGGCCACCACCACGAGCACGTCGTTCGCCATGCGCTCCTGGCGCCCCTGAGGAATGATCGCCTCGACACAGCCGAGCGCTTCATCCGCGTGGACCAGGGGGAGACGCACCAGCGTGTCGCCGTTCACCGATTCGCGATGGGGTCCCCGCTCCACCCAGGCGGCGACCGGCGCGGTGAAGCCCGGCAACTGGGTTTCGTCTTCAGGACTGGCGATCGGGATATAGCGGGAGCCGTCGGAGGAGCGGAGCCAGAGATGGCAGCGGCGCAGGCTGAGTCCGCGCCGCAATACGACGACGACGCCGGCGAGTCCCTCTGCGGCAGGGCCTCCCCGTCCGGCGGCCAGTACTCTTGCGACTTCGGCGAGCACCTCGAGGCCAGGGTGGTCCGAGGTCAGCGTCGGCGCGACCATACGGTCGCTAACCTAGGGACGGCGCTCCCGGCGCGCCAGCGGCGCCTCACCACGGAAAGCCAACATGCCGCGCACGGACGGCTTGCCGTCGCCCAGAAACGCCGTGGGCCCGATCACGATGCCGAAATGCGCCGCATCGCCCGAGCCGAGACTGAGCGCGGGCAGGACCGAAACCGCCAGCCAGCGCGTGCGCGCCAGCGGCGAACCGGACGCGGTGTAGCCGGTCACTTCGAACGTCATGTCGAAGCCGATGGCGGTTCCGTGCTCTTCTTCACCAACCTGCGCGAAGGACTTCATGCGCGTGCGAGCGGCGAGCGTCGCCCCGAACGCGATCCCCTGCGTTCCGCCGATCATCGAACTCTCGTTGATGAATGTGCCCACGCGGCTCGACAACGACAGCGCGGCAAGGCCGCGCTGCATACGGCGGACGTACCCGATTTCGACGCCTTCCATCTGCCAGTACGCGCCCAACGTCGCGAAAAAGCCGAAGCCGATCGCATGCGGCCGCGCTTTGAAGAGGGGGGCGCCGCTGGATTGCGCGGCGAGCATCGCAGGCAAAACCGCGAGTGCCATGAACATGGATATCACGGACCGGCGCACGTCGTGCTCCTGACTCGCTGTGGTGCACTGACGCGACGGTCCATGTCGTTGCTGCGAAATGCAGCAGGAGATGCGTGAATCGACGACCGTGTGCTGGCACCCTTGCGGCCGTCAGGAGTGTTTGCAACAAGCGCGCCATAGATCTCCGGGAGCCGCCCCGGGGAACGTCGACCTAAAACAATTGTCGGGCTTGAGTTTCCGAGCGCACTACAGACGCACGCGCGCTCCGGTGAGCCTGGTGCCCTGCATCACAAAGTGTTGCGCCATTAGACACACCAACAGCACGGGCAACGTCACCATCACGGCCGCTGCCATCTGGTACGGCCAGTTGCCGGCATACGTCGCGTGAAAGCGCGCCAACGCGACCTCGCCGACGGCCATATCCGGCGAGCTTGTGGCCACGAGCGGCCACAGGAAACTGCGCCACTGGTCCATGAACGCGAGCACCGCCAGAACCGCGACGGCGGGCCGGGCGAGTGGCAGGGTCACCCGCCAGAACAGGGTCCACTCTCCGGCCCCATCCAGCCGGGCAGCCTCCTCCACGTCGCGCGGTAGCATGAGGAACGTCTGCCGCATGAGGATGATGCCCCAGATCGAGACCAGCTCCGTCGAGATGAGACCCGGATACGTATTGATCCACCCCACCGCATTCACCAGGAGATACCGCGGGATGAGCAGCAGAATCGACGGGATGGTGAGCAGCGCTACAGTCCCTACGAACAGTCCGTCACGCGCCGGGAAACGGAGGCGGGCGAGCGCGTACCCCGCGGCCGCACTCGTAATCACCTGAGCCACCATGACACAACCGGCGAGAATTGCCGTGTTCAGGAAGACACGCCGGTACGGCAAGGCTTCATAGGCGGCGACGTAGTTATCCGTCGTGGGCGTCCTCGGGAGGAGCGCTGGCGGCCAGCGCAGTAGCTCGGCCTCTCCCATGAACGAGACGGAGATCATATAGAGGAAAGGCAGCAGCAGGATCAGCGCGAACACCCCCACTGGCCAGCTACGCTTGGGCATCGTACACCTGCCTGCCGAGCAGCTTGAGCTGCGGCCACCGCAGCACCAACAGCGCGGCGAAGATGAGCAGCGCGAGCGCGCTCGCCGCACCAAAGGCTTGAGCACCGAAAGCGGTTTCGTACACGCGGTGGACGAGCACCTGAGTCGCCTGCTGCGGACCACCCTGGGTCAGGACGGTTACAAGCGTGAACACCTGGAACGCACTGAGCAGTCCGGTGACTACGACGAAGCCCGTGATCGGACGCAGCAACGGGAACGTGATGCGACGAAACCGTCCCCACGCGCCGGCCCCGTCCACTCGCGCCGCATCGAGGTACGCTTGCGGAATCCGCTGGAGTGCGGCCAGGAACACGAGCATCTGGCCGCCTGCGTGCGCCCACACCGAGATCAGCATCACGGCGGGCAACGCGGTGGCGGGAGTGCTCAACCAGTCGGGCCGGCCGAGCCCGAGCGCGCTCGCGCGGAACATCGCCTGCGACAGCAGTCCGACGGAGACCACCGACGCGACATACGGCAAGAGGACGGCTGCGCTGAGCAGCCGGCCTCCCCAGCGTCCGCGATATCGATGCACCACGAGCGCCGCGGCCAGCGCCAGTGCCACCGAGACGGGCACATAGAGAGCGTATAGAGCGGTCTGGCGGAATGACATCCACGTCAGCGGATCGCGCAGCAGCGCCGGCACCGACGCGCGGCTCGCAAGATAGATCGCGTACAGGGTTGGCCCGATCGTAAATACGGCGAGGTGCAGCGCGGCCGGCGCCAGGAAGCCCCAGGCGATGGCGGTCTCTCGGCGGCGCCGAATGGGCGAGCGCTCCCCCCAGCGCAACAGCAGAATCGCGCACGGACCGATCAGCGCGCACGGCAGCAGCAGGATGAGCCAGCGCGGCGCCTCGAGCTCGGCAGGTGGCGAGCGCAAATCCACCCAGCGGCCCGAACCGATCAGCACGGCGACAACAGCCCGCTGGGAGCCATCGACGTGCTCGCGCCGCGGGGCCGATTCCGCCGGCTCGCCGACAACGACCTCCCCATCCGCATCCCGCACCAGCGCGGCCAAATCGCTCACCGCAACCCGCGTGCGCGGTGCCGGCAAGCGCGTCGCCGCATCCTGGAGCAAGCGGCGGGTGTCGACCAGCCAGCGGTCCGTGCTTTGTTTCGCAGCGGTTCGCACATCGATGTAACAGGCAAGCGCGAACAGCAGCGCGGCGCCGACGTAGCGGCCACGGTTGAACGACCGCTCGCGGAACGCACTCGCCGCGGCTGCGCCAACGGCAATAATTGCGGCGGGAAACGCAAAGCCGAGTCCACCCGGGAGAGGGCCGTGGGGCATGGGCCGAGGCCGCACCGCGACGGCACCCACGACCCCGCCGGAGTCGCGGCCCCTGAGGGGAACGAGCGCCACTCGATCCCGCCACTGCTTGCCCGTGCTCTCCAGGCGATTCAGGTCGTCCGGAGAAAGGGGCGCCGCCGTGGCGTCCACCAACGGAGCCGTGCCGAAGTAGACCTCCACATCCGACGACCATCCCGGCATCGTGCGCAGTGCCTTGGCTTGTGTCAGCAGCGAGGGCAGGTGGTAGCTGCGGGCAGCGGCCGTCACCGGTGGCGGGGGTGGTTGAGGCGGAGGCGGGGGGGGCGGAGGCGGAGGTGTTGGCCGCCGGCGTGCAGACGGTCTCCCCGGGCGGGAAGGCCGGGGTGCTCGCGGCGGGGGTGGCGGCGGTGGCGGCGGTGGCGGCGGTGGCGTTACCGCGGCGATGAAAACGGCAGTCGTGCCCGCCATGCGGACAGCGAACGCGCGCTCGTAGTGCCGCTGCGCCACACGCACCACCACGAGCGCCAGCGCCACCGCAACAGCGGCCGCCGCGGTGGCGCCCGCCGCCCAGCGCCGATTGCTCACGCGACCGGTGCTCCCGCCGCGTCGAACAGGTACAGCTTCCGCCGATCGATTTTTACTCCCACGCGGGTGCCCACCCGTACGTCCGCGAAACCCGCGAGACGCGCGACCAATGGCTGGCCGCCGGCGTTCAGGTGAACGAGGGTCTCACTGCCGAGCGGTTCGACGACCAGGACGTCGGCATTCCCGACGCCTTTGTCCACGGCGCACAGTCCGACGTACTCGGGTCGGACGCCCAGCTGCAGCTCCCCTTCGTAGGTCGACAGCTCGATCGGGACCAGGAGGCTTCCGACCTCGATCACCCGTCCCCCTTCGTTCCCCGTCCCCCGTCCCCGTCCCTGCAGGATGTTCATGCCGGGCGTGCCGACGAAGCGCGCGACATGCACGTCGGCCGGCCGTTGATAGACCTCCTCGGGAGTTCCCACCTGTCGCAGCCGTCCCTCGTGGAGCACGGCGATGCGTTGTCCCATCGTCATCGCTTCGGTCTGATCGTGCGTGACGTAAATCATCGTGGCGCCCAGGGCCCGGTGGAGGGCCAGCAGCTCGGCGCGCAGCTCGAGGCGCAGCTTGGCATCGAGGCGCGACAGCGGCTCGTCGAACAGAAAGGCCTGCGGCCCGCGCACGATGGCGCGCGCCAAGGCCGCGCGCTGGCGCTCACCCTCCGAGAGCTGCTCGGGGACGCGATCGAGCGCGCTGGCCAGCCCCAGTCGCGTCGCGGCCTCGACGACGCGCCGCGCCGTTTGCGCCCCGGCAACGCCGCGGATCTCGAGCGGGAATGCGATGTTCTCCCGGACCGTGAGGTGGGGGTACAACGCGGGCGTTTGAAACACCATCGCCACGTCGCGCTCGGCCGGCGCGACGGACGTGACGACGCGCTCTCCGATGACGATGTCGCCGCTGGTCGGCTCCTCGAGGCCGGCGATGCAGCGCAGCACCGTGGTCTTTCCGGACCCCGACGGCCCGAGCAGCACGAGCAGCTCACCGTCCGGCACGTCGAGGTCCAGCTGGTGCAACGCCTGAATGCCGCCGTCGAAAACCTTGCTCAGCCGGCGGACCGTGACCGACGCCATCCGGTTATGCCGTCAGGCCGATAGGAAGGCCCGCGCCAGCGCGTACGCGATCGCCCACACGACGAATCCCGTAACGATCACCCCGGAGATTTTCTCGATCGGCTTGGTGGTGACTCCGGTGGTCGCGGTGAGCGCGTTGATCTCGACGAGCGCGATGAGCACGATGACGCTGGCCCAATAGGCGGCCTGGTTGCCGCCCGCGGGCAGGGTGTTATGGGACGCCGCGCCCATGTAGAACAGCATCGGGATCGAGAATACCACGTTCGTGCGCGAGGCGAGGAAGGCTCGGCGCGCGAGGGCCGGCACGGCCGCGTTGGCCTGGCCGCCTGAGGCGGCCGCCTTGGCCGACGCGATCACCACTTTCTGATTGCGCCAGATGACACCCCACACGTTCGCGAGCATGACGGTGCCGAACAGCGCGCCCGTGAGAATCGTGACCGCCCACGGCGATGACCATGCCGACGAGCCCTCCGGCGACTGGCCGAGCCGCTGGCCGATGATGCCGGCGCCGGTCAGGAACGTGACGAGCGCCGACCACCGGAACCAGGCGAGCGCGCGCGGGACCAGCTTCTGCGTCGCGGCGCTCTTGGTCGCGGGGTCCGCTTCGGCCATGAATGGACCCTGCACGAAATTGAAGTAATACAGGAGACCGATCCACGTAATGCCGGAGAGGAAGTGCAGCCACCGAAGCAGGAACTCCGTCACGAGCGCCTCCGAAGGTTGGGAGAGGACAGCACGTTTCGCGGAGCAAAATAGGGGAGGAACCAGCCCGCGCAATGCGGCGTTTGAGAAGCCCTTCGGACGGAAGCTCACCGCCGCAGGAGGGGTTTATTCGTCGAGCGGGGAGGCTGAGATCTCGGCGTTGCCTTCGTCGTCGTACACGACGGTTACGCGCCAGGGCCGGCAGCACACCTGACAGTCTTCCACGTAGTCCTGATACGATCCCCCGCCCGCGTCGATGCCGACTTCGTTCGGCTCGCCGCAATAGGGACACACGACGATGCCCTCGGTATCCGCCGTCCCGTCGCCGAGCGGGAATTCCTCATCGAGATCATCGAACGCGAAATCGACCATCCGTCACCAGCCCATCCGCTCGCGCAGCGACGTGACATGCGCCGTATGATGACGGCCGTGCCAGGCATAGAGGGCGAGCAGCGTATCGAGCGTCGGGAGTCCCCACTCGGGATGCTTGATCGTTCTCGCGAAATCTCCGGGACCCATGCCGCGCAGCAGCGTGACCCAGCGCGCGTGCAGCGAGGTCAGCAGATCGAGCGAAAACGCGATCGGCGCGCGCGTCTCGGCCGTTTGGGCCCAGTCTTTTTCTTCGTATGTCTTGATCGCGGGCGTGTCCTCGGTGAGCCCCCACTTGAAGCGCATGTACGCGTTCATGTGGCTATCGGGCAGGTGGTGGGCGACCTGCCGCACCGTCCAACCACCGGGGCGGTAGGGCGTGTCGAGCTGCCCGTCGTTCAGCCCCGCGACCGCGCGCCGGAAGTTCGCCGGTGCTGCGGCAACTTCCTCGATCCGGGCACTGCGCTCGGCCGGCGTTAGCGTCTGCACCGGGGTGAACTTCCCGATCGGATACCGCTCGTCGCTCACCATTACTGATCCACGCGCCAGCCGGTCGTCATTTCGGTCGTGCCCCACTTGATGCGCAACGTGCCTCGCAGCTCGGCATACCCGGTCCCTGGCTGCGGCGCTTCCGGGACGAGATAAATCGACAATGACGGCTCGGGTTCCGCCATGATGCGGCTGGTGAGCGCCACGCGCCCGATGTCCTTCGCAGGATCGCGATCGGTCCCCCACTGCCCTGTGCCGCGATTCACGATCAATGCGTACCCCGACCGCGTGTACAGAATGAAGAGCGAGTAATCCCCGCGCGGGAGTTTGACGTCGCCGATGCTCATGTCGAGGTCGGTGTGCAGCGTGGTCGCGGCGTTCGCCCCGAACCGCCACACCGTATCGAGCGGAATGAGCCCGCCCTCGACTTTGCGGCCGCGCGCGTGCGGCTGGCCATAACTGATGGCAATGCGCGACGGCCCCGTGAGGCTGGCATCCTCTTCGTACCACGCGTCCCCGATGCGTCGCGAGTTGAGATGGACCTCCACCGTGGCGAAGCTGCTGGCCGCGATGCGCAACGGCGTCGGCGGAGGGGGGGGGGCCGGCGGTGGATTCTGGGCCAGAATGACGGCGGGCAGCAACAGTCCGATCACCATGGGGTTCTCCGAAGCGGGAGACTAATTCACTGGCGAAGGTATGGAGCGGATGGGATTCGAACCCACGACCCCCTGGTTGCAAACCAGGTGCTCTCCCAACTGAGCTACCGCCCCCCGCGACGAAAATAGGGCCACGATCCTTGCATCGGTAGGTTCGCACCCGGGCGTGGAGAACGAACACTGGGGTGTCGCCGTGCGGCCACCCAAAAAGGTGGATTGGAACGAATCCACGGCTCGGGCATACGGCAAGGGAAGAACTCCAACGATCAAGGCGGTTGTATGCAGTTCTCTGATTTGTCTCCGCGAGCGCAAGTGACGCTCACAAAGAATGGTTCGTCAGTGATCGGCGAGCGGGAAGCGCGGCTCCTCGACGCGGTGGATCGCGTTCGATCGATCAAGGACGCCGCCGCAGAGGCGGGCATCAGCTACCGCACGGCGTGGAGCGCGATCCAGCAGATGGAGCAGGCCCTCGGCCGACCCATCGTGGTATCGCGCGCGGGTGGACCGGGTGGCGGCGCGACCACGCTCACCGAGGAATGCCGCCGGTTGCTCAGGCTGTATCAGGGCCTGCGGCGGCGCCTGGAAGAATCGCTGACGCGCGCTTGGGCGGCGCCGGAACCGGCCCAAGCCGGCGACTAGCGCGTCAGCGCGAGCGCGTACGCGTTCAGCGTGCGCAGCTGATAAGTGGCCTGCGCCACGCCGGCGATCGACCCGGTGTACTGGGCCACGGCCCCGACGTCGGCAACGCCGATCGTCAGGATCGTCGCGCCGTTGGTCAACTGACCGGTCAACGCAAAGCTCGTCGTCGTTCCTCCGAGCGCTTGCTGGAACAGGCGCAGGCCGGTCCCGGGCGTAACGCTGGTCAGGGGAGCAGGACCGGTGATCGAAAATTCGATCGCGGAGTCGGCGTTCGCCGCTGGAGCCGTCAGCCGCACCACCAGCGTCCCTGGACCAGTCTCAGTCGGTCCGTCGCCGCCGCAATTCACTCCCAACGTTGCGCATGCCATGATCGCCACCACGAAGAGACGTTTCATCGGAGGTCTCCTTTCCGCCGCGGCATGCTCTGTGACACGGGCGGACTCGGCGGCGCGCCGGTCAGCTTGACCCACGCCAGAAAGTCACCGACGTCGAAACTGCCGTTGTTGTTGCCGAGGAAATCGAGGTAGCGGATCTGGTCGGCGTTGAGCGGCGCCGTCGGGCCGAGCAGCTGCGCGGTCACGTCCGCGGTCGCGAGCGTCGGCGCCGTCACCGAGAAGGTGAACGTTTTGCCCTGGCTCTGCGCCCCGGACGTCACCGTCACCGTGTAGCTGAAGTTCCCCGTCTGGTGCGGGAACCCCGACACGATCCCACTCGGCCCGTTGAGCGTCACCCCCGTCGGCAACGCACCACCGGTCACCGACCAGCTGTTCGTGCCCGTGCCACCCGTGACCCGCAGGGTGTCGTTGTACGCGGCTCCCATCACGCCGTTGGGACGCGCGGTGGCCGACGAGATCGCGAGCGCTCCGAAACTGGCGTTGACGGAATACGACCGGCCCATTGGCAGCACGAGCACGGCATTGAGGGTCGCGGTATCGCCGGACCACCCACCGAACGTTTCGCCCGGATCGGGCGTCGCGGTCAAGGTGACCGACCGTCCTTCGCGAATGAACGCGCCCGCGGCCACGGCGCTCGTAATGTCTGTGCCGCTCGTGTCCGCCTGGATCGCACCGCCGCTGCCGGAGATCGCGGTCAGCTTGAAGTCGCGCGTGACGTTCGCAGTCAGCGTATCGCCGTCGAGCTGGCCGATGTACGCATGCGTCTGCGCGAGGCCATCGGACCACGAGCCGAAG
>Ga0137437_1000124_pt1 | contig 20075 bp, 18 predicted proteins | sample EasRivERMGT138_2_FD_102332 | JGI IMG/M metagenome (GOLD analysis project Ga0137437, IMG submission 102332) | Soil microbial communities from meander-bound floodplain in the East River, Colorado, USA - East River MetaG ERMGT138_2 | ecosystem: Environmental > Terrestrial > Soil > Floodplain ...
GTCTCGAGGTTGTTCTGGCACAGGCCGGCGCCGGTGAACGGGTCGAGCGACAGCCACCACGGCGTCGCGTTGTTGATGAACGGATCATCGAACAGCTCGGACATCTCGTGGCTGAACGCCGTGATGTCGGTGAACCCACCGCCGAACAGGCCGTCGCTCATGTAGCTCGAGAAGTTCATGACGAAGTCGCGCTCGCGGTTGCCGTTGGAGGCATCGCCCGGCTCGACGTCGACGCTGTGGAACCCGAGGATGCAGCAGTTCGACGGGTCGCCCTGGAACAGGTAGACGTCGCGGAACAACAGCGTGGTGATGTCACGCGGCTTCATGTCGCCGGCGTGCTCGGCCGCGCCCATCACGGTCGTGGTGTCGTCCGCGGTCGGCGGGAACAGGTGGTTGGCGAACTCGTCGACGTCGGCCAGGACGAACAAGCAGCAGGTGCCGTCCGCCTTCGGCGCGAAGCGATACGAGCCGAACTTGAGCTGGATCGTCCGCGTGGTCTTGACGCTCGGCTCGAGCAGGTTGTGGTAACCCTGATCGTCGCGATCGCCGGCGCGAACCTGGTTGAACTGCGCGCGCATCATGCCGTCGGTGATCTGCGTGTTTCCGGAGGTGTAGGGGAACTTCTGGAACACCGGCGAGCTCAACGTCAACGACACCGTGTCCGAGCCGCTCACCATGCGCAGCGGCGCGCCGGACGCGGTCTTGCCGACGGCGCCGTTGGCGTCGAGCAGCTCGACGATCACCGGGATGATCGGCGCGTTGAACTTCGTGGTGCGGTTCTGCGAAGGATCGCGGCCGACCATCGTATAGGGCCACACCGACTGCGGGTTGCCGAAGCTGTCGAATCCGGGCGCCGTGAACTGGTCCGAGAAGTTGACCAGCGTGTCGATGGTGGCGCGCGCCTGCCTGGCCGCGCCCGCGAGCGCGGCCGTGTGAGCCTCGTGGCGCGTCTTGAGCACGTTCGCTCCGCGCAGGAACGTCGCCGGAACCTGCGCACCATCCACGGTGACCGCCTGCTGGTTCGTGGTGGCTGTGGTTGATGCCGAGTCGGCGCAACCGCCGATGACGACAAATAGCAATGCCGCAATCCGATTATTTCCCATGATTCCTCTGCGCCGTTCGTAACATCGCCGCGCAGCGGCCTGCACGCGAGGTCACTGGCATCCACGTACTGACTGCAGCTCCGAGCTCGCAGGCCGCGTCGCCGTACATGCCGCAGTCATGTCGCAAGTCGCAAGTCCACTCGTGTGATCGAACTACGTTATGATGATCACGTTCGATGACAGTGCTTCAGATGGTGACCAGTCTCACCTTCGCCGGAATGCCCCGGAGTATGGCGCTGATCACTCGCACGGAGCTCACTCGCTGCGCGTCAGCTAGGCGGCGGCGGGCGAGTCCGCCGAGCGGCGCAGGCGCGCGGCATGGACGATCGCCATGCTGATCGCGGTCTCGACGTCGGGCGCGTAGGCCAGCCGCCCCGGATCGCGCTTGATCCCGGCGCGGTCGAGCATCTCGGCGACTTCCGGACCGAGCCCCGCGAAGATGACCTTGATGCGGGATCGGAACAGCCGGTCGAGCACCGACTCGAGCGCGACCAGCCCGGTGGCATCGATCGTCGGCACGTGCTGCATGTTGAGCACGAACGTGTGATCGCTGCCGCTGCCGACCGTCGCGATCACCTCCATCGCCGACTTCGCGGCGCCGAAGAACATCGGACCGGCGACCTCGTACAGCCGGACCCCCGGCGGCAGCTCGATGCTGAGGCCGAGCTCCTGCGGCGACTCGAGCGCCACCGTGGTGCTGACCGCCATCCGGCGCATGAACAACAGCGCCGCGAGCACGACGCCCACCGTCACCGCGATCACCATGTCGAACACCACGGTCAGCGTGAAGCACGTCATCATCACGATCACGTCGCTGCGCGCCGCGATCCGCAGCAGCCGGGTGAAGTGCCGCGCCTCCGACATGTTGCGCGCGACGATGATGAGCAGGCCCGCAAGCCCTGCCATCGGCAGGTACGCGACCAGCGGCGCGAGCACGATCGTGCACGCCAGGATGAAGATCGCGTGCATCGCCGCCGCGAACGGGGAGCGCGCCCCCGCCCGGATGTTGGTCGCCGTGCGGGCGAGCGCGCCGGTCGCGGCGATCCCGCCGAAAAACGGGCACAGGATGTTGCCGATGCCGAGCGCGATCAGCTCGGAGTTCGGATCGTGGCGCGTGCCGCTCATGCCGTCGGCGATCACTGCGGCCATCAGCGACTCGATGGCGCCGAGCATCGCGATCGCGAACGCCGACGGCAGGAGCTCGCGGATCGTATGGTAGTCGAGGGTGAGCCCGCCCAGGCGCCACGGCACGATCGGGATCGGCGGCAGCGGCGGGATGCCGTGGCGGATCTCGTTGCCGATCTTGAAGCTGAACTTGTCGAGGTTGCCGATCGTCGAGGCGTGGAACCCGGGCCAAACATGCTGGCACAGCACCACGGCGAGCGAGATGATCGTGAGCGCGACCAGCGGCGCCGGCACGCGCTTCAGGATCTTCGGCAGCCCGAGCAGCAGCGCGATCGTGACCACCGCGATGCCGAGATCGTAGGGGTTGATCTGGCCGCGCGCGTCCCACAGCGCCCCGAGGTACTCGAACGTGCCCTCGGTGCGCGGCAGCTTGACGCCGAACACGTCCTTGAGCTGCAGGAGCCCGATCACGATCGCGATCCCCATCGTGAAGCCCGTGGTCACCGGATGCGGCACGAACTGCATCAGCTTGCCGAGCCGCGCGAGCCCCATCGTGACCAGCATCACGCCGGCCATCATCCCGGCGACGAGCAGGCCGCCGAGCCCGAACTTGTGGACGATCGGGACCAGGATGACCACGAACGCCGCGGTCGGACCGGTGACCTGAAACCGGGTCCCGCCGAGCAGCGAGCACACGAAGCCCGCGATGATCGCGGTGTACAGCCCGTGCTGCGGCGGCACCTCGCAGGCGATCGCCAGGGCCATCGACAGCGGCAGCGCGACGACGCCGACGACCAGCGCCGCCAGCAGGTCGGCCCGGAAGTCCTTGGCCGAGTAGCCCTCGCGCAGCCGGGCGCGCAGCCCGTACCCGAGCAGGTCCTTCGCGCGGTAGGCCAGCGCGAGCTGCTTCTGCAGCGCCTCCGGCAGCTCGTTCACGTAGCGCAGTGATCGGCGGATCACGGCTGGGAGTATCGCCCCCGAACCGCAGCCTTGTCACGGCGCTACGCCACCAGGCGGGCCTCGCCCTGCCCGCGGCAGGACGCTTGCCGCGGTGCCGCGCCGTGGGGCACCCCGCTCCATCCGCTGCTCGCGGCGCCGGCGTCCGGCGAGATGCTTTGAGGTGAAACGAAGCGGCGCGGTCGAGACCTCCGTCCGGTCAGACCTCGTCGCGCCAGACCCACGGGTGGATCTGCCGCGATCGTGGCTGCTTGATCCACAGCGCCAGCTGGCCGTCGCCGATCGCCTCGGTGAACGCGAGCGCAAAGCTCGACGGCATCTCGCCGCCGAAGCCGTGAAACGTGACGACGCGCGTCCCCGCGGACAGCTCGGACAGCCGCTCCTCGGCGCGTGCGACCTGGTCGGCGAACACCGCCCAGCTCGCCTGATCGGCGGTCCCGCAGCCGAACAGCAGGGTCTCGAACGGGTTGTAGAAGTAGAGGCTGTCGAACCGATCCCAGTCGACCTGCTGCATGTCACCGGCGTCGAAGGTCGTGCAGTGGTCGACCTCGAGCCACTTCGCCGTCGCGGTCGCGGCGGCGACGAGCGCCGGGTTCAGCTCGATGCCGTGCCAGGTGCCGCCGTAGGCGAGCGCGCCGACGCAGCACAGCTTGCCCGGCCCGGCCCCGACATCGAGCACCCGCATCCCCGGCTCGGGAGCCAGCAGCGCCGCCGCGCGCAGCGCGACCGACACCGGCGTCCAGTGCACCGGCGACAGCCGGCGGACGTGATCCGGGTACAGCCGATCGAACGTCAGATCCTCGACGGGGACACGCCAGCGTAGCGAGTCGAGGACGGCGCGCGCCGCAGCCTTCATGTTGCCACCGACTTGTGCCACATCCGCAACAGGTTGGGCAGCGTGTGGTCGGCGCGGATCTGTACGTAGCCGGCGGGGACCTCGCCGCCGAAGTCGTTGTAGGTGACGACGTACGTGCCGGGGCGCGCGCGGCGCAGCAGCTCCTCGGCCGCGGCGATGTCGCGCTGGTAGCGATCCTCCCCGAGCTCGACGTCGTCATCGAGGTGCGACTCGGGCCCGAACCGATTCTCGGCGAACGGATTGTACAGATAGTAGGCGTCCGCGGCGGGCGCGGTGCTCGGATCGAGGATGCCCTCGACGAACTGGACGCGATCGTCGACCCGGAACAGCCGCGCGAGCCGACCCGCCGCCGCGACCAGCCGCGGCCGGTGCTCGAGCCCGACGAACCGAGCGGCCCCGCCGAGCGCGGCCGCGACGCAGAACTTGCCGGCGCCCGATCCGATGTCCACGACGCTGGTCACGCCGAGCTCGGCGAACCACGTCGCGGCGCGCGCGGCCACCGCCAGCGGCGTCCAGTACACCCCGGAGGCCATCCGCAGCTGGAATGGCAAGAACAGATCGAACAGCTCGTCGTCGGGCTGGCCGCCGCTGCGGATCTCGTGGGCGAGCTCGTCCGCCGTGAGCGGCAGCCGCGCACGCGCCGTGCCGGCCGGATGATCGTCCAGAGGTTCGCGCTCCGTGGTCATCGGGTTCGTCCCGCCAGTGTGCCGCATCGGCCGGGACTTGGGCGTAACCACGCGCGTGCCTGTTCGACCGCGGCGATGGCCGGCTCGGCGCTCGATTACCACGGTCACCGGCCGGCGCGTCCGCCTGGATCGCGGCGGGGGCGCGCCGCGCGGGTCGCGACATCGTCGTCGAACGTATCGAGCGCGCCGCGCGCGTCGCTGACCAGGTGCTTCGCGATCCCCGCGACCAGCCGCTGGGCTTCCGGCACGATGTCGCCGGGCAACCACAGCTCGCGCAGCTCCGGAAAGCTCGCGGTGTGACCGGCGAGCCGGCGCAGATCATCGCGCTCGACGTGGCCGTGCGACAGGTCGAGCACCACGAGCCGGCGCGCCAGCGCGGTGGTTGCGAGCGCGGTGAGCGCCTCGCCGGCGAACGCGCAGCCGCGCAGCTTCAGGTGGGTGAGCGCCGGCAGATCGGTGCGCCCGAGCAGCCGCTGCAGATCTTCGAGCGACGCGCTGCTCGGCTCGAACCGGCCGGCGAACCGCAGCTCCAGCCGCTGCAGCGCCGGCCACGGCGCCGTCGCGATCGACCGCAGGCCGTCGCCCGACAGCCGTGCGGTGATGAACCGGGCGCGCTCGACGGCGGGCGCGCACACCGCGCCGAGATCGAACGCGCGCGCGACCACGGTGAGCCGGCGCAGCCGCGCCACGGCCGGCCACAGCGTGTCGAGATCGAGCCGCGCGTCGCGCACCAGCAGATCGAGCTCGGCCAGGGCCGGCGGCGCCAGCGCGCACAGCGCGTCGACCACGCGGTGTGCCTCGTCGAGATCGTCGGACCGGATCGCGAGCTCGCGTACGAACCGGCCCGAGGGGTGCCGCAACACGGCCTCGACGATCGCCCCCAGATCGCCGCCCGCGCCGGTCTCGAGCACGACGCGGTGGATGAACCCGAACCGCCACGCAAACGGCCCCGACGCCAGGTCGCGCACGTCGGGGACCAGCGCCGCGAGCCCGCCGAGCAAGCGGGCCGCGTGGCGCTCGACGTGCCGCGCGATCGCGGCCGGCAGCGTCGAGCGTCCCTTGGGGCTGCGGGCGAGCTCCGCCTCGCGCGCGAGCTGGAGCGCGATCAGCTCGCCGCGCGGATCGCCCTGACGCTGGAGCCAATCGGCGTACACGGCGTACGCCGCCGGATCCGCCGGATCCGCGATGATGCTTGCCTCCAGCGCCGCCGCCGCCGCGTCGGTCTTCGGCGCGCCGGCCACCACCACCGCCGGCTCGACGAGCTGGTACCCGGCCCGCAGCTTCTCGAGCACCAGGTCGTCGTGCTGGGCCTCGGCGGCGCCGGCGCTGCCGTACGCGCGGCTCGTCGTGCGGCCCCGAGCACCGAGCTTTCCGGAGGTCATCGTCAGCGTCGTCCCGGTGCGCCCGATGGTCCAGAACTTTCCGGCGAGCTCGTAGCGAGCCATCGCCTACTACGTAGCACCCGCACGCGCTACGCTGGCGGAGGCCGCATGCAAGATCGCACGACCTGCAGCCGATCGTTCGCGTTGTTCGACACCGCGCTCGGACGCTGCGGGATCGCGTGGAGCGATCGCGGCGAGACCAGGACCAGGCTGCTCGCCGCGGAGGGCGTCACGCTCGCGACGCAGCCCGAGCTGCCGTTCGCGGCGACACCGCCGCCTCGACGAGAACGATAGCTGGCGCCGGCTCGGGATTTTTCGGGTCCGCGTGCGTTACGCCGCTTCGCGCCGCGAGCTCACGCCAGGACATTCACGGAATGCCGCGCGTTGGAGCCGGCCGCACACCCGCACTCGGGGTACGTTGCAGTATGTGGAGATTCGTCTGGTTCTTATGCCTCGCCGCTGCGTGCGGTCGTCAGCCAACAGCACCGAAGCCCGGATCCGGGTCGGCGCCCGTCCAACTGGGCACGGTGGCGGAGCCAGCGTCGGGCCCGTCATCGGGGCAGCCAATCACGGGATTGGCGTCCGGCCCAGCGTCGGGATCGACGCCTGACCCTGCTCCCGGTCCGGCGCCTCACGCCGCCTCCACCCAGCCATGCGCCCCCGGCGAGTGCGGGCCTCAGCTGGGGATGCCGAATCGCAAGTGCCCCGACGGGTCGATCGCCGGCCCCACCGGCCGGTGCCTCCGCAAGCCCGACGGACGCTGCGGCTGGGAGATCCGGCAGTGCCCGTGACCGAGCGCCGCACGCGAACGCCGTAGCCACCGATCGGACCGACCGGCGCTCGCTCAGCGATGCGGACGGCAAGCTCCCCGTGTCGGTAGCCACTGATCGGACCGACCGGTAATCGGTCGCTCAGCCGGACGCGGCGAGGCGCGCGGCCAGCATGATGCCGGCCCCCCCGGTCGCGGCGCGCAGCGCCTCGTAGGCGGCGCGAGCGCCTGCGACCTCGGTCGAGCGCTTGATCGCGCGGATCAGCGTGTTCTTGCGGGTGTGCTCCGCGGGCACGAACTCCATCGCCCGCACCTCGTAGCCGGCCGCGCGCACCAGCAGCGTGCGCATCGCGTCGGTGATGTGGGCCGCCGTCTCGCGGCGCAGGTGCGGCGCGCCCCAGATCGGCGCGAACGCGCCGGCGTCGCCGCGCTCGTCGAGCACCGACCACGCGCGCGCGAGCTCGGCCTGGCAGCACGGCGCGACCGCGATCAACTCGGCGTCGAGCGCGATCCCGAGGGCGAGCGCGTCGCAGGTCGCGGTATCGCAGGCGTGCAGCGCGATCACGCCGTGCACCGCGGGGACGTCGCCACCACCGCCGAACGCGCGGCGCCAGGCGGCACGCGCATCGAGCGCGTCGAGCGCGCCGGCCTCGAAGCGCACCACGTCATCGAGCTGTGCCAGCCGGGTGCGCCGCCGGCCCTCCTCGATCACCGCCGGGTTGCGATCGACGCCGAGCACCTCGATCGGGTGCGCCCACACGTGCTTCGCGCACCACGCGACCAGGAGCGTCAGGTACGAGCGGCCGCAGCCCGCGTCGAGCAGGCGGATCGTCGTGTGCCGCGCGCGCAGCTCGCGCAGCCCCGGCCCCAGCAGTGCGACCATGTGGTTGATCTGGAAGTACTTGCGAACCTGCGGCGGCGGCATCGACGCGTCCTGATGCAGGAGGCCAAGCGCGCGCAACAGCACCGCGGCCTCCGCCGGCGGCAACAGCAAGGCCTTGCCGCGCGCGAGCTCGGCGGTGCGCGCTTCAGTCCAGTACGCGCGCGCCCGGGCTTCGAGCTCCGTCGCCCAGCGGTCGCGCGTGTGCGGTGAGTCGATCACGGCGGGTCAGCCGGCAGCATACAACCGCACGCGTGCTCGGCATCCGTCGTGGTCCGCGTCGTACGCAGGCTTCGCTCAACGTCCGAGCTTCGGGCCTTCGCCCCGGCCGCCGTACCACACCGCATACACCCGGACGACCAGCGCGGCTTCATCGGGCCAGTAGTAGATGTGGTAGCTCGTCTTGGGGAGCAAGATGCGGCGGATCGGCCGCACGCCAGCGGCCTCGTACAACTTGCCGGTATGTGGCGAGCGCTGAGCCTGTCGAAGTGCCGCACGCAGCTCTCGCAAGAACAGGCTCGGACTGGTCTGTCGATTCACCAGCCACCACTCCCGGATGGCCTCGACGTGAGCACGCGCTTCTGGCGAGAGCTCGACCGAATATCGCGCCATAGCTTGGCTATCGCTTGGTCAAGCGCTCGAGCACCGTCTCCGCGGGAATTCCCCGCCCGGCGCGAAATTGCTCATCCGAGCGAGCGATGGCGGCGTGGAGCAGCTCCCGATCGCCACCATCCAGGAGATCCTCGGCATCATCGAGGCTACGAAGTAACTCCTCAACCACGGCCGCTCGTTCCTCGCGCGGTAGCTCGAGCGCCGCAGCCAAGACCTGCTCCGTGTTGGGGATCATCAGGTCAAGGATAGAGCGGCACCTCGACCTCGGCAAGAGACGTCGGTCCCAAGACGCGCGGATCGCATCGGCTTGCCACGCGATCCGCAGCACCACGTGCTCGAGCGGGGTCGCACCGATGATGACTCCGCGCGATCGCACCCGACGATCGCGCGGGCCGGCGTACGCGACGGGCACGGGGGGTCAGTGCGCCAGGGTCTCGATCTCGACCTCGGTCTTCGTCATCAGCTTGTGGATCGGGCAGGCGGCGACCGCGCGATCCAGCGCCGCGCGTTGCTCGTCGGACAGCGGCCCGTGGAACGTGACGCGCACGCGGAGCCGGTACACCCCGGCGCGCTCGCGCGAGTCATCGCGCTCGACGTGGGTCTCGACCCGCTCGAGCGGGATCGCGTGCCGCTTCGCGTACCAGGTCGCGGTGAGCGCCTTGCAGGTCGCGAGCGCCGCATCGAAGTAGTCGTGCGGCCCGAGCGCGGAGTCGCTACCTCCGAGGTCGGGCCCGACATCAGCCGCCAGCGTGTGGGCGCGGACCCGCACGACCTGGGGATACTCGTTGGCGCACACGGTCTCGGAATCGACGGTGTTCATACGAGCACCATACCGGCTCTCACCGGCGGTGGACATGTTGGCCGATCAGCGGCAAGGTGTCGTCGGTGGCAGATGTTGGATACATCGCGATCGTCGTGGCCGGGTTCGGCGCGTACTGGTGGCGCCACCTGCGTCCGATGCGATCGCGCGCGGCCCATCATGCGCGGTTCACGCCCGACGCCGACGTCGTCCTGCACGTCGCGACCCACGAGGCGACCTCGCGCGGCCAGGAGCTGTCCTCGTTCCACGTGCTCTACGGGCTGCTCCAGGACGAGGGCGTGACCGCGGCCATCACGACGGCCGGCGGCAGCCCCGACGCGCTCGAAGATCGCGTCCTCGCCGCGCTCGACACCCCGGTCGGCGGCGCCCGCGAGGATGGGCAATGGATCGTCGGTTACGCCGCGGCGGTCGCGCACCGCGCCGGGCGCCAGGCCAGCTGCACGGATCTGTGGGCGGTCCTGAGCGAGTCGCACGCCGCGGGGCTCGTCTCCGACGCGCAGCTCGACCGCGGCGCGATCCTGTTCGCCTTGTTTCACGGCGGCCGCGAGCCCGACGTCACCCTCGCCGATGATCGCGACGTGTTCGTCGTGCTGCGCAACGACCACTACACCACGCAAGCGTTCGTGTGCAGCATCCTGCGCGACGTGTTCGCCCTGCCCGAGCTCCAGGCATCGGCGATCATGCTGGCGACGCATACCACCGGGCGCGCCGTGATCGGCCGGTTCACCGCGTCCGCCGCACGCACAAAGATCCGCGAGGTACGCACGCTCGCCCACGCCCAGGCGTTTCCGCTGTGGATCGGCGTCGAGCCAGCCTGACCTATCCTTCGCAAGAACCCAACGTCGTGGTCACGTTCATGGCGAGTCGCTCAGCCGGCATTGACCGCCAGCTGAGCCTTCATCCATCGCAGGAGCCCGCCATCGTAGGCTCGCCATTGTCCCGATGCGCGATCATACGTGAGGGCGAACACCCGACGAGCATCGCCGGCAGCGCCACCGAGCAGGGCGCCGACCAAGAGCCCCAGGAGCACGCCGCCAAGCAACCCGTCCCCCTTTTGCTTCCGCGCAGCAGCGATCGCTTCTTGGACCAAGCCGCCAGCGAGTCCATCCCAGACCGCACGGGTGGTTGCCGGTGGAACACCATCTTTGGAGAGCCGAACCACACCCCGTGCAGGAAAGATCTCCAACCGGAAGCTCTTGCCCTGGTACGTGACGAGGAAGCTGCGGCCTTGTGCATCGAGCTGCTGCAGGTTCGGCGAAACTGGCCATTGCTGAAGCTCAGCGAGGTCGTCCGCAAACACATCGATCGCGTGATACGCCGGAAACTGGTTCAGCGCCGCGACCAAGTTGCTAAGGTTCAACGGCATCGTCATCGCTCCCTGTAGTTTGCTCCATCCTCTGCGCCGGGCCTACCGCTGATTGAATCGCACGTCGGAGCGCGGTCTTTGGCCCCCGCCAGTGAGCGGCGATCAGCACGAACTCGGCCTGGTACTCCGGCAAGATTCCAAGCACGTAGGCGATCACATCATCTGCCGCCACGCCAAACCTCAGTGCTTCTGCTTGACCACGGGCAAGGATCTCGGTTGGCTTGCCGAGCTGTTCGAGCCCGGCGGGGGTCAGCGGATCAACGACGGTATCGAGCATCGTGAACAATCGTGCGAAGTCTCCGTTGAGAGGACGCGCGGTCGCCCGTTCCAGCGCGAGCCGCAGCTCCGCTGCATCGGCGATCCCAGTAAGATGGGCCTTGCCGCGAGCTCGTTCATCCAGCAGCTGTTCCACGAGGTGATCGGCGAGCTTGCAGGCTCGTTCCACGCTGATGAGGAGCCGCTGTTCGGCTTGCGTCGCCGGGTGACCCAGCTTCTTGTAGGTGATGTCATGCTCCAGCTCGTTGAAGAGATGGGCCGCTACCGTGGCGACCTGAACCTCGCAAATCGTCCCGCGAATGGACGTGTCGTCGTGAACCTCAGGAGCGAGCACGAGCGTGTGGGTGGCCTGGTAGCCGCTCGGCCGACGGATCGACGGAGGCTTGGCATCCAATCGATCCGGCAGCGTGAAGATTTTCCGAACCAGCGCCGAGACACGCTCTTCATCAGGGACGGTGTAGACGACGACGCGGCACCCAGCCAGGTCCGTCACGACCTCGCCGATCTCGTGCGAAAGCGCCTCGAACGTGTACTTGCCATCTCTCTCATCTGACTTCCGCCGGAGCTTCTCTCTCAAGTCGTCCGGGTGCTTGGCGCGAAACGACAACAGGTAGCGGAGGTGGCCTTCCGCACGAAGCTCTCTGCGAAGGCGATCGGCAACCACGGCTGCGGTCTTCTCGAAGCGCGCCATCTCCCGGAGGTACCGCTGAACCACCACGTCGATCTGCGGCTCGGAGAGCAGGGGCAGAGCAGAGGTGGCGACAACATCGACCATCCAGCTGCATCCTACGCCAGCGCCATGACGGTTACGGTAGATCGGCTCTACGGGATGGATCCCGATCAGCGCAGCTCACGAGCGGCTGGTGGTGCGTGGTCGGCGTGAGTGGGTTCGACGAGCCAAGCGGTATCGAGCCTGCCTAGCTCGATCCGAGGCGCGGCCGAACGCTACGCTTTCCACATCGCGAGCGCCTTGAACACCGCCTCGCGCGTGCGGACGAACCCTCCCGTGCGCCGGGTCTCGAGCGCCTTGCGCCCTGCGCCACCGGCCCGCTTCTCGCCGAGCATCCCGATGCCGATCGCGGCGTTGACCTGGACGTTCTCGGCCGGGCTCTCGATCGCGTCGCACAGGGTCTCGGGCGCGTCGGGCAGCACGTTGATGACCTCGAGGATGCGCCGCGCGTGGGTGTCGTCGTCGGTCTCGAGCCCCTTGAGCAGCGCGCCGAGCACGCGGGTCTTGCGCGCGGTGAGCACCGGCGCGACGGCCTTGGTCACCTCGGCGTCGCCGCGCAGCGCGCCGACCAGGTAGTCCGCGGTCTCGCGCACCGCGTCGTCGCCGAGCTTGTCGAGCGCCGCGGCGGCCTGGATCCGCACCCGCGTGTCGTCGTCGCGCAAGAGCACGCCGATCGCGAGCGCGGCGCCGGCGGCGGCGGGCCCGAGCGAGCCCAGCGCGGTCGCGGCGTTCGCCCGCACGTGCGCGCGGCCGTCGTGCAGGTAGCCCACGAGATCGCTCACCGGCAGCTTCCCGCCCGCGTTGGCGAACGCCTCGGTGCCGAGCACGCGGGTCTCGAAGCCGTCGATCTCGATCGCGGCGGGCCCCGCGCTGCGCGGTCCATCGAGCATGTCGAGCGCCTTGCGCACCGCCTCGCGGGTGCGCTCCCAGCCGCCCGTGCGCGCGCCCTCGAGCGCCTTGCGGCCCTTGCCCACGCGCTTGGGGCCGAGCAGCCCCAGGCCGATCGCCGCGTTGACCTGGACGTTCCCCGCCGGGCTCTCGAACGCGTCGCACAGGATGTCGGAGGCGTCCTCGAACACGTTGATGAGCTCGGCGATCCGCCGGCCGTGCGCCGGATCGTCGGTCTCGAGCCCGCGGACCAGCGCGCCGATCATGCGCGCCTTGCGCGCGCGCAGCACCTGGGCGCACGCCTCGGTGACCTTGTCGTCGCCATCGCCGAGCGCGCGCACCAGATCGCCGGCGGTCTCGATCACCGCGGCGTCGCCGAGCTTGTCGAGCGCCTGCGCCGCGGCGAGCCGCACCCGGGCGGAGTCATCGCGCAGCCGCACGCCGAGCGTGGTCGCGACGCCGGCCGCCGCCGGGCCGAGCGCGCCGAGCGCGGTGGCGGCGTTCGCACGCACGATGTCGCGGCCATCCTGCAGGTACTCGACGAAGTCGGCGACGCCGACCTTCTCGAGCTCCGGCTTCTGCTTGTCGAGCTCGGCGGCGGACAGGAAGCGGTCCTCGAAGTCCTCGACCGTGACCTGGGCGGGTCCCGTCTTGCCCGAAGGGTTGATCATCTCGAGCGCGCGGCGCACGGCCTCGCGGGTCCGGGCATCGCCGCCGGTGCGCGCGCCGTGCAGCGCCGCCAGGCCCACGCCCACGCGATCGCGGCCGAGCATGCCCAGGCCGAGCGCGGCGTTGACCTGCACGTTGACCGCGGGGCTGCGAAACGCCTCGGTCAGCGCCTCGGCGGCGTGCGGTAGCTTGCCGATCAGCTCGCCGACCCGCCGGCCGCCGTCCTCGCTCCCGGTCTCGAGGCCCCGGAGCAGCGCGTCCTGCGCGCGCACGCCCAGCGGCTCGAGCGTCTCCGCCGCGGCTTCGGCGACCTCGGCCTCGACGTCGCCGAGCGCGCCGACCAGGTCGGGGGCCGCCGGCAGCGCCTCGCCGCCGAGCCTGCCGAGCGCCTTGGCCGCCTCGCGGCGAACCTGCGCGATGCTGTCGCGGCACGCCAGGCCGAGGTTTCCCGCCGCGCGGCCCGCCGGCTCGCCCTTGGCGCCCAGCGCGCGCGCCGCGTTGATCCGGACGTGGGTCCGCCCATCGCTGAGCGCGTAGATCATCTCGTCGATGTTGATCGCGTCCGCGTACTCCGCGAGCTCCGACACGCCGAGCTTTCGGCTCTCGAAGTCGGGGATGTTCTTGGGCAGCGAGTCGACCGCCACCACCTTGGTCCGCGCGATCACCGCGAGGCTCGCTTGCTTCGCCGCGGTCCGGATGTCCGGCACCGGATCGTTGGCTTCGATCTGGGTCAGGCACGCCATGCTCGCGTCGATGTCGGCCTTGCCCCAGCGGCCCAAGCCCCCGATCGCGTTGATCCGGACCCGGCTGCGCTCGTGGCCGGCGGCGGTGATGAGGAACGCTGTGCCCGCCTTGTCGAGCCGGCCGCACGCCGCGACGACCGTCTTCATCGCGAGCGCGAACGGGACGTCGAGCGCGACGCACAGCTCGTCGTTGGCCTGGCCGACCAGCGCCGCCAGCGTCCCGACCACCGCGTCGATGACCTCGGGTTGCGCCCCGTCGAGCGCCTGCGTGATCTGCGGGATGAACGGACGCACGAGCAGCCCGAGCAGCCTGAGCGCCTCGGCGGCGGACGCCGCCACGCGCGCCTCGCTGTCGCGCAAGAGCATCACCAGATCGAGCGCCGGCTGGTTCACCGCCGCGAGCCCGAGCGCGGCGTTCGCGCGTACGACGCCCCGGCCGTCGCGCAGCATCGCGATCAGCTCGTCGGCGTCGAGCTGCGCCGCGTACGGTGCCAGATCGACGAACCGCAGCGGCCGCTCGTCGAACGCGGGCGGCTTGGCCGCGGGCGGCTTGGCCGCGGGGGGCCTGGCGGCGGACTTCGGATCGGCGGCCTTGGCCGCAGGCGGTGCGGGTGGCTTCGCGTCGTTACTCATGCGCCCCTATCCTAGCCGGAAAATTCACCACGCCGCCGGCTGGGACCGTCGCGCCACGATTGCGCGATTGGCGCAACGTTCGACGCGGCTCAGCGGGCCTGGCGCGTGACGAACTGGGCGAACGCGGCCATGTACTTCTCGACCTGCCCGCGCACCGTGACATCGGTGAGCTTGCCGTGCTCGTCGAACACCTTGGCGGCGTTCGAGACCATGACCCGCGCGCCGAAGAACGGCAGCGTTCCGAGCGTGCGGAGGACCGGCAACCAGGCGACCTGCGCCAGGCCGGTACCGCCGGCCCCCGGCGTCGCCCCGATCACGCCGATCGGCTTGCCGCCGTAGACCCGCCCGAGGTCAGCGGGCGGGCGCGACGTCCAGTCGATCGCATTCTTGAGCACGCCGGGGAAGGAGTTGTTGTACTCGGGGGTGACGAGCAGGACACCATCGGCCTTCGCGATGCGATCCTTCAGCACCTGGACGGCGGCCGGCAGACCCGAGGCCACCTCGCTGTCGCCGTCGTAGAGCGGGATGTCCTTGATGGACGCACTCTCGACGGTGGTCCCCGCCGGCGCAAGCTCGGCCGCGGCGTGGAGCAACATCAGGTTGAACGACTCGGCCCGGAGGCTTCCGGCGATCGCGAGGATGGTGGTCATGGCGGTCCGCTCAGAATGGCAGATCGAGCGCGGCGTCACCGGTCGTGCCGTCGATCATCGCCCATTCCCAGGTATGGTCACCGCTGTCGCGACCGAGCTTCACGCCGGTGTACGACGTCGGGAGCTTGTCGACCGTGAACTTGCCTTCGATGCACGGCACCGGCGCGTACCCGAGCCCGCTCGCGCCGGGGTTCGCCTTGTCGTAGAAGCCGATCTCCAGATCGAGCGCGGCTTCGCACGTCGTCCGGCTGGCCGGCATGCCGCGCAGCGTCCACGTGACGTGCACCGGATGGACCAGCGACGACGGCAAGCAGGCGCCATTGCGGGCGCAGACCTCACCGGTGCGACAAGCGCCATCGCTCTGGCAGTGGCCCTGGGTGGTGCCGCCCGGAAGGATCCAGCCGCCGGGATCGTCGGAGCGGGTTGTACTCTGCACGACACAACCGGCGATCAGGACCACGAGCAGAGCGCGCATGCCCGGTAGCCTAGCGCATACCGGGGGCGCCCGACATGAGATAGCTCACCCCCTGGCGCACCCTTGGCGCCCATTTGATCGATAGTCCGCGTGCATGCGCATTCCCAGCCTGCTTGCCACCGTCACCGTGACGCTCGGTCTCTCGCTTGCCTCACACGCGCCCTCGGTCGTCGCCGAACCGACCCCGCCGCTCGCGCCCGACATCCCGGCGAAGTTCACGCCGCCGACGCAGGCCGCCGACTTCGAGCGCCGCGAGGTCATGATCGCGATGCGCGACGGCGTCTCGCTGCACACCGTGATCCTGGTGCCCAAGGGCGCGAAGCGCGCGCCGATCGTGCTCACGCGTACCCCGTACAACGCGAGCAAGCGCGCCGAACGCTCGGTCAGCAACACCCTGGCGGGTAGCCTGCCGGCCAGCGATGACCAGCTCGTCGACGGCGGCTACATCCGCGTGTACCAGGATGTCCGCGGCAAGTACGGCTCGGAGGGCGACTATGTGATGACGCGGCCCCTGCGCGGCCCGCTCAACGACAGCAAGGTCGACCACGCGACCGACGCGTACGACACGATCGACTGGCTGGTCAAGAACGTGCCCGAGACCAACGGCAAGGTCGGCATGACCGGCTCGTCGTACGAGGGCTTCACCGTGCTGATGGCGCTCGTCCATCCCCACCCGGCGCTCAAGGCGGCGATCCCGATGTGCCCGATGGTCGACGGCTGGCGCGGCGACGACTGGTTCCACAGCGGCGCGTTCCGCCAGACCAACCTCGACTACCTGGTGAACCAGGAGACCGAGCGCGGCGAGGGCAAGCCGGTCGCGCGCTCCGGCTACGACGACTACGACAACTTCCGCCGCGCCGGCTCGGCCGGTGACTTCGCTCGCGCCGCCGGCCTCGATCAGCTCGGGTTCTGGCGGAAGATCACCGAGCACCCGGCCTACGACGCGTACTGGCAGGGCCAGGCGCTCGACAAGCTGCTCGCCGCCGAGCCGCTCGCGGTGCCGACGATGATCGTCGCCAGCATCTGGGATCAGGAGGACAGCTACGGCGGCGTCGCGACATATCAGGCGCTCGAGCCCAAGGACAAGGCCAACGACAAGCTGTTCTTCGTGCTCGGCCCGTGGCGGCACTCGGGCGCCAACACCGACGGCCAAGCGCTGGGGCCGCTCAAGTTCGACAGCGACACCGCGCTCGCGTATCGCCGCGACATCGCCAAGCCGTTCCTCGACGAGCACCTCAAGGACAAGGCGCCCAAGCCGAGCACCGCGCCGGTCAACGTCTACGAGACCGGCACCAACACCTGGCGGCGGCTCGCGAAGTGGCCGCTCGCCTGCCCGACCGGCTGCGGGGCGCCGATGAAGCCGTTGTACCTGCAGGCCGGCGGGCGCACCGGTTTCGCCGCGCCCAGCACGGAGGGCTTCGACGAGTACGTCGCCGATCCGACCAAGCCGGTGCCGTACCTGCCTCGCCCGGTGCGGTTCGCCAACTCGGACGCCTGGCGCTGGTGGCTCCTGACCGATCAGCGCATGGTCGCCGACCGCACCGACGTGCTCGGCTACACCTCCGAGCCGCTCACCGCCCCGATCAAGCTCGCCGGCGCGCCGCAGGTCAACCTCTATGCCTCGACGAGCGGCACCGACGCCGACTGGGTCGTGAAGCTTGTCGACGTCTATCCCGGCGAGGTCCCCGCCGATCCCGCGCTCGGCGGATACCAGCTCGGCATCGCCATGGACATCTTCCGCGGGCGCTACCGCGACAGCTTCGAGCACCCGACCGCGATCCCGGCGAACACCGTCCAGCGCTACCGGTTCGCGCTGCCGACGATCGACCACGTGTTCCTGCCGGGCCACCGCATCATGGTCCAGATCCAGTCGAGCTGGTTCCCGCTCTACGATCGCAACCCGCAGACCTTCGTCGACAACATCTTCTTCGCCAAGCCCGCCGACTACCGCAAGGCGACCCAGCGCGTGTATCACCAGCCCGGCGCGGCGACCACGATCGACCTGCCGATCGCGCCGTAGGACCCGGACCACCACGCCGGCCGCTGCGACCGTCGCGCCACGGCATCGCATCGCTCGCCGGAGCGGATATCCTCCCCATCCTGAAGGAGGTACGAAGAATGAGGTCTTTTCGATCCGGAAGAACGCGGCTGCTTCCCGCGGTGTTCGCGATCACCCTGGCGAGCGCCGCGGCCCTCGCGCAGCCGGCACCGACGGCCCCGCCGAAAGCCCCCTCGGCACCGTCGGCCCCGCCGAAAGCACCCTCGGCGCCGACCGCCCCGCCGAAAGCACCGTCGGCCCCCTCGGCCCCGTCGGCACCGTCGAAAGACACCCAGGCCAAGTACGAGCCGCCAGCAGGCCCGGGAGTCGGGCAGGAATTCCTGAAGACGTTCGAAGGCCAGTGGACCGTCGAGCGCAACTTCTTCCCACCCTCGGGCGGGCCTGCGAGCCGGGCGACCGGCGAGTGCACGCAGAAGATGGTCCAGGACGGCCGCTTCCTCCAGTCGGACTTCACGTTCCACCAGGACGGGAAGACCACGACGGGCACCGGGATCAGCGGCTTCGACCCGCAGACCGGCCTGTTCACGACGTTCTGGTACGACTCCCGGTCGACCCGATTCTCGATTCGCCAGAGCCGCGATCCATTCGACGGCAAGCAGATCGTGCTCTACAGCGCCGCGCTCGCGGCAAGCCACGGCCAGGACCACCAGTCGCGCACCGTTTCTCACTTCGAGGACAACGGGCGCAAGCTCGTGCACCAGCAGTTCAACCAGGACGCGAGCGGCAAGGAGAGCGTGCTGATGGAGTTGATCCTGACCCGCAAGAAACCGCACAAGTGAAGCCACCGTCCATGACGACCACCATCGCTGCCGACCGGCGAGCCGCAGCGGAAGCGGCCAAGGTCCTGCAGACCGGTCGAGGGCCGCTCCGCACTCCGCGCTGAGACCTGTGCGGGCCGCGAACCGCATCGGCGAGAACGCGGACACGCGCGCTGGCGCCGCGGGTCTGGGTCCGTCGCTCGTCCGTTGGACCCCGTATGGAGACTGTGTGGCGGTGCCATCTCCACGACCGGCCGACGATCCACCACCCGGCCGTGCAATCTATCTCGCGCCGTGACCCAGCCCGCGGCGCGGCGCTGCGCGTTGGCGAGGTCGCGAGTGTGTTCCAGCTGGGGACGTGATCTCGGTGATCCAGCTCGGCAGATCGGCGTCCCGGCTGGGACGTGGTATCGGCGGATTCGGCACCCGAAATCTCGTCAGCGCGCTTGCGTGCGGCGGGCCGAGGATCATTGTGCGGGCCCTCGCTGCCACGAAAATAGCAGTCCAGGTCAGCGAACACTCGCGCCGCAGCCATCTGTTGCGAGCGTGAGACATTGTCGTTCAAGGGGGTGGCCGGCCGCCGGCCCTCGACGGCCGTATCACGACGACGCCAGCGTGGCGGCATCACCCAGGTGCATCGATACCTGCCCGGCCGACGATTCCGCGGAATCGCTCCGCTCGGAGATCCCGAGCAGATCGTTGCTCGACCGCCTGCTGGACGAAGCGGATGCACTCCGCTGCGCGGAAGCTGTGCCGCCCGGTGAGCCCGAGACGTCACCGAGCACCTCCAACGCAAGCACGCTTGGCGCGTGTGCTTGCACCAGCGAGCCGATGCCGCCAAACGAGCCTTCAGCCGCGCCGACGCGCTGGTCTCGCTCGCACAGGGTTACCTGCGCGGTGGTCAGCCACATCGCTCGCCGATCGAAATCGTGCTCACGATTCCCGATAGTAGCCTCCGCGCCGAGGTTGCCGATCCCGTCGAGGTGGGCGAGATGGGCGAGTCGTTCGTGTCCAGGGAGGCCGCGCGCCGACTCAGCTGTGATGCAAGGGTGGTCGAGGTCGTGGAGGACGAGCACGGCACGCCACTGTCGGTCGGGCGCAAGCGCCGCACGATCGCAGGAGCGCTCAAGCGCGCGCTGCGGAAGCGCGATACAGGATGCACGTACCCTGGGTGCACAAACTGCATCTTCCTGGAAGGTCACCATATCAAGCACTGGGCGGATGGCGGCGAAACCAGCCTGATGAATACCGCCTTGCTATGCTCAGCGCATCATCGCTATGTTCACGAGTATGGATATGTAATCGAGCTCGGCCCAGATCAGCGACCCCGGTTCCGGGGTCCTCGCGGCCTGCTGGTTCGTGGCCGCCGATGGCCTTCGGTGCATCTCAGCGATCTGCGAGACAAGATCCGAGCCTTCGTCTTGCCGGAACGACGCTCCGATCGGGTCCAGCCGCGCGCCGTGAAGCTCAAGATGAGCAACTACGCCCGCAAGCGCCCGAGCCCCCCCTCGTCGGGGAGCCGCGCACCTTGATCTGACCGGAATAGCCCGTCATCGACGTCGAACGGCACGCCAACGTGAGCGCGAGGCGAAGGGCTCTCCGCGAGGCGTAGCTTCCACGCCACTCGCTGCGAGGCAC
>Ga0137437_1000125_pt1 | contig 19994 bp, 17 predicted proteins | sample EasRivERMGT138_2_FD_102332 | JGI IMG/M metagenome (GOLD analysis project Ga0137437, IMG submission 102332) | Soil microbial communities from meander-bound floodplain in the East River, Colorado, USA - East River MetaG ERMGT138_2 | ecosystem: Environmental > Terrestrial > Soil > Floodplain ...
GGAGTGGGGCTACAGCATCAGCGGCAAGCCCGTCATCGCGACGTTCAATTCGATGATTCACATCGCCAAGCAGCCCCTGCGCTACAACCCGCATCTGAAGCTCGTCGGCGGGCTTGATCCGGGGATGAATACCGCGATGATGTTCGGCCAAGTGGACAATTTCGGCCGTTTGAACGTGCTTTCGGAGCTTTGCACACGCGATTATGGGGCAAAAAGGTTCATTTCCGACAAGCTAAAACCACACCTAAAACAGTCATATACAGACGCGGATTTCTTAGTTTCGCCCGATCCAGCGGCCAATCAGCGTGCGCAGACGGACGAACGCACCGTCGTAGACATTTTCAAGAAGGATTTCAAGGTGAAGGTGGCCACCGACAACAATCAGTTGGCGGGGCGCATCGACGCTATCGAGCATTTCACCACGCGCATCACGGAAAACGGGCCTGCACTGCAGATCGACCCGAGATGCGTCAGACTCATTCGTGCGTTGCGTAGTGGCTGGAGGTACACTACGAACACCAAAGGCGATACCAGAGACACGCCAATGAAGAATGAGCATTCGCATCCGGGTGACGCATTCAGCTACCTGTGCCAATACTTCTTCGTGGACAGTGAGCGTAGTGTCAAGCGCAAAGCGCAGGGACCAACGCAGCAGTTCACGAACATCTACAACACACGATAGGAACATGCATGGACCCGATTGCACAGCCGGTTGCGAGTATGCCCCCGCCCCAACCGGTGAAGCCATCGGATGCGGTCAGCGCACCGGAACAAACTGCTCCGCTGCCTATCGACCAACTGAAGCTGAAAAATCTCGGCATTCGGCTGATGTCCGATTTCAAGACGTACGAAAATCATCGCAAGCTCACGGAACTACGCTGGACGCGCAACCTGCGCCAGTTTCTCGGCGAGTACGATCCCGACATCAAAAAGCAACTCGATGTGAATCGCTCGCAGGCGTACCCACGCTTGACGCGCGTCAAGGTCGTGTCGATGGTCGCACGCTTGATGAACCTGCTGTTCCCCACCACCGAGAAGAATTGGGGCGTCGGCGCATCACCGATTCCCAACCTGTCGATGGAGGATCTGCAAATCGTGCTGCAGCAGGCGCAGGCGGGCGTGCAGTCGGCACAGAAGCAACTCACCGATGCGGTGATCGAGGCGGCGATCAAGGCGTTCGCGACTACAAGGGCTGAAAACCTAGAGCGCGAGATCGAGGATCAGTTGGCCGAGATCGGCGGCAATCGGAATCTGCCGATGGTCGCGCTCGCGCGCAAGGTGCTGTTCAGCGGCGTGCTGTACGGGCTGGGTGTGCTGAAGGGTCCGTTCGCGCGCCCGCAGAAGCAGCGGCGCTGGGTGAAGGATGCGATGGGGAGTTTCGCGCCGCAGGAGTACACCGCGTTCCGGCCGCAGTTCGAGTTCGTGCCGGTGTGGGATTACTACCCCGACATGACAGCGAAGCATCTCAGCCAGATGGACGGACAGTTCCATCGGCTCGTGATGTCGAAGGTGCAGTTACGCGAGCTTGCGGATCGTCAGGATTTCTTCGGTGACAACATCAAGAGATACATGGCGAGCGTGCCCAAGGGCAACTGGCGCGAGCGTACGTATGAGACCGAACTGCGCACGATGGGCGTGCAGAGCAGCGTCAACGTGTTGTCGAGCAGCAAGTACGAAATTCTGGTGTGGGATGGTGTCGTGTCGAGCGCGCAGTTGCGCGAGGCCAACATCGAATTGCCGCAGGGGCTGTCGGCCGACATGGTGGATGCGTCGGTATGGATGCTCGACACGGAGGTTATCAAGTGCGACATGTCGCCGTGGGTCGAGTTGGAACCCGACGAGCGCGTGAAGATCTACCACCACTTCATCTTCGAAGAGGATGACAGTTCGCTGCTTGGCAACGGCCTGCCCAACATCATGCGCGATTCGCAGATGGGCGTGGCGGCGGCAACGCGGATGACGATGGACAATGCGTCGATCACCTGCGGGCCGAACCTCGAAGTCAACACCGAACTGCTGCGCACCGACACCGACATCAAGAACGTCGTTCCGTACAAGATATGGTATCGCGAGGGCACAGGCGCGGAAGCGGCGATTCCAGCGGTGAAGAATATCCAGATCGACAATCACATCGGCGATCTGAAGAGTGTCATCGACATGCACATGAGCTTCGCCGACATGGAGACGTTCATCAATCCCGGCACGGGCGGCGACATGGAGAAGATGCCCAGCGAGCCGTTCCGTTCGGCCGCAGGCGCATCGATGATGAAAGGCGATCTCGCGCTCCCGTTCAAGGACGTGGTGCGCAACTACGACAACTTCACCATCTCGTACGTCAGCGCGGTGATCCTGTTCAACAAGCACTTCAACACCAATCCGGAAGTGCGCGGGGATTTCACTCCCATCGCTCGCGGCTCGACATCACTCATCGCGAAAGAGGTGCGCGGCATGGCGCTCGACATGCTGGGGCAGACGCTGCAGCCGGAAGAGAAACGGTACGTGAAGTGGCACAAGCTGCTGCAGGAAAAGATGAAGGTGCGCGACGTTGACGTGACCGGCGTCGTGGTCGATGCCGATGAAGCAACCGCTATCGATGCTGCGGCCGATCAGCAAGCGCAACAGGACAAGCTGGACATGCAGGAGTTGTTGAAGGCAGAGGTGCGCAAGCTGCTCGCCGATGCCACCAAGTCGCTCACACAGTCGGACAAAAATTCCACGGGGAGCGAAGTCGCGCAGTTCAATGCAATTCTAGGAGGGCTAGAAAGTGGCGTTACCCCAACCGATGTTCACGCAGCGCGATCAGGTGCTGGAGTACCGGCTCCGATTGCAGCAGGCTTCCGGAGAACCAGCGGTACAGACAGTCCTCCAGCTTCTGAATCTGCACATTGACCAGATTAAGGAGAAGCTGCTGAAAGTCCCCGCCAACGAACTGGAAAAGTGGCAGGGGACCGCGCAGGGATACATGGAAGTACGCAAATGGATACTGGAGCCACTGAACGGCTCCATTGACAACAAGTAGCACGCAGACTATAAGGCCACATATGACTACCGCAACCGCCGCTCCAGTTACCACTCCCGTCGCCACTCCGGCAGCGCCTGTCGTGCCAGCAGTCGAGACACCCGCCGAGGACGATTTTGACGCCGTGTTTGCGGAGATCACGAAAGACACCGCGCCCGCGCCAGTGGCCAAGACACCAGAGGAACTGGAAGCGGAAGCTGCCGCTGCCGCTGCCGCTGCTGCGGCTCTTGCAGCCGGAGACGGCACTGCGGTCAAGACGCCGGAGGAAGTCGCTGCGGAAGAAGCGGCGGCTGCTGCCGCTGCCGCTGTTGCTGCGCCCGATCCGGCGAAGCAACTCGAAGATGCACTGGCGAAGATCGCCGAGATGGAGACGGCTGCTGCCGCTGTCAAAGCCGCTCCGGCCGCGCCTGCGGCGACGGAAACGCCTACCGCGCCAGTCACACCGGAAGCGCCCGCGTGGTATCAGCCTACGGACGAAGAGAAGGCCATTCTTGCTGCACACGTCGAGCAGTGGCCTGACATCGACAAGGCCGAAGCTATTCGCACCAAGGCAGCAGTGTTCAATGCGGTGCAGTACGTGTTCAGCCAAATCAAGAAGCAGTACGACCCGGTGCTTGACAGGTTTGGTGCCATGTCGGATGCTATCGAACAGCAGATCACGCTGACGATGCTGGAGAAAGATCACAGCGACTACAGCACGATCCGTGATAAAGTCGAGGAATGGGTAGCCACACTGCCGACGTACCAGAAGCTCGGTGCCCAGCAGGTAATGAAGGAAGGCACACCCGAAGAAGTCTCACAGCTAGTATCGGACTACAAGAAAGCACATCCGGTTGCAGCGGCAAGCACCCCGCCAGCAGCACCGGCAGCAGTAAAGACCGAACTCTCAGCAGCAGCCAAGAAAGCGGCGGGCAAGTTGACAGTGGTCGATTCGAAACGCACTACAGCGACAGCAGCAGCCGACCCGAATGATTTCGATGCAGCATGGGCCGAGGCTTCCGCCGCAGGTAAGTAGGGCACATACGGATTCCACTCTCTAAGGAGCCATCATGGCAAACGTTGTCCAGTACGGTGACATCTCTCCGCGTACCGCCGCGTACGTCGTCAAGGAACTGCTCAAGCGCGCGATGCCCTACATGGTCATCGAGCGTTTCGGCCAGTCGTATCCGATCCCGCTCAACAGCACGCGCACGGCGAAATTCCGGCGTTACTTCCTGACCGGCGCGACCGGTTCGGCGGGCGCTGGCAATCCGGCGAATCCGTTCTTCACGCCGCTGTCGCTCACGCCGCTGCTCGAAGGTGTCACCCCGGCCGGTCTCAAGCTGTCGTTCCAAGACTACACCGTGCAACTGAACCAGTACGGTGACTACATCAACATCACCGATGTGGTCGAGGACACGCACGAAGATCCGATCCTGTCGGAAGCCACGCAGATTCTGTCGGAATCGGCGGCGCAAACGTTCGAGGCCGTTCGCTACAACGTGCTGAAGGCCGGGACGAATGTGTTCTGGTCGAACGGCGGCGTTCGCAACGCGGTCAACACGCCGCCCAACCTGACGCTGCAACGCCAGATCACCACGGCGCTGACGCGGCAGAATGCGAAGCCGATCACGCAGATCCTGTCGTCCACTCCGAACTATCGGACGGAACCGGTCGAGGCTGCGTTCATCTGCCTCGCGCATCCGGATTCGGAAACGGACATCCGCAACATCGTCGGTTTCATTCCGACCAAGCAATACGGCACGGTCACTCCGTACGAGAACGAGATCGGCGCGGTCGAACGCGTGCGATATCTCATCTCGACGGTGTTCACGCCGTTCCCCGATGCTGGCGGCGCGAAGCTCACGATGCGCTCCACGACCGGTGTCAACGCCGACGTGTATCCGCTGCTGTATCTCGGCCGCGATGCGTTCGGTATCGTGCCGCTGCGCGGGCGCGACTCGCTGACGCCGATGGTCGTGAATCCGAAGCCGGTGGCTGGCGACCCGTTGGGTCAGCGTGGCTCCGTGGGCTGGAAGGCATGGCAAGCTGCTGTCATCCTGCAGGACTGCTTCATGGTCCGGTTGGAAGCAGCCGCGACGGCCTAACCCACATGAGCGGGGGAGCGATCCCCCGCTCGCACAGGAGAACACTATGGCCATCGTAGACATCAACTTCATCAACGCTTCGCTGACGGACCCGTTTGAAAAAGCGGTGTGGGCGCAGTATCTGGCGACAAACGACAGTGTTACCGCCACAGCAGGCGGCGGGCAAGCCAACGCGTTCCAGATCAATTTCATGACAACGCGTGTCACGGTCGTGGCAACCATCGCGGATTCGGTGAAGCTGCCGAACTCGTCTGGCGGGCTGTTTCTCACCGTCGCCAATGCCGCTGCGAACTCCATGAACGTGTTCCCTGCTGTGGGCGAGACGATCAACGCTCTTGGCGCGAACGCGGCGTTCGCGATTGCAGGGGGCAAGGCATGCTTCTTCGTCGCAACGTCCAAAGGTCAGTGGCACACCGTGCTGTCCGCGTAATCAAATCTCTCGACTAAGGAACCGACATGGCTCTCACCGTCAATCTGCAGTACAACAGCGAAGGCATCGTCAACCATGCTTCCGGCTCCGTCACCACGGATGCGGGCGCTGCCGCCGACACCACGATCCAACTCGGCTTCATGCCGCGTGTGGTGCGCTGGGTCAACCTCACCGACCGCATCTCGCTGGAGTGGTACCAAGACATGGCAGCGAATTCGGCCGTCCGCACCGTCGCGGCGGGCACGCGCACGCTCGATGTCGCCAGCGGTGTCACGGTCAACGGGCCATCCGGCACGGCGACCAACGCCAACAGCTTCACGATCAAGTTGGCGGATATTCCCGCGAGCAAGTCGTTTGCGTGGGAAGCCATCGCGTAAGAAAGGGACACGTCCATGCGCACCGGAACCATCGCCGAAATTCGTACTATCGAAAATGGTTTCGTAGTGTGCGTGGACGATCCTGCTGTGCGCAAGGCGAACAGAAATCCGAAAACGCCGTATCAAGATCCGGAGAAGGAATACTCTTTCCCGACCATCGAAAAGGCGCTCGCGTGGATCAAGGCGAACGCCAAGACGCTGACTCCCGAACCAGACGATGATGGAGACGAATACAAAACATCGTTCACGCGGGCAACCATAGGAGACGCATCATGAGCAACAACCCATTCGGCGACAATCTCTCGGACAACGATGCTCCCGGCTTCTCGCCGATCCAGATGGAACCCGCAGTGATTCGCGAGGCTCCGGCTCCGCGCAAGGTTGAGGCGGTCGTTACCGGCCCGCGTTTGCGCATCGTGCTGGAAGAGAACGACAACATTCCGCCGACCGGGCTGTTCTTCGGGGCCGATGGTGTCGGGTATCTGCTCAAGGCGGGACTCGCCGCCGAGGTGCCCCCCAGCATCATCAGCATCCTCGATACGGCGATCATGGCGAAGCCGATTGTCGATCCGATCACGATGCAGATCACCGGCTTCCGCGACAACCTGCGGTTCCCTTATCGTGTGCTGGCGCACATCCCCGCGCCGGAGAAAGTGGCGGCGTGAGTGAATCTCCAAGACGGTCTGGACGAATTGCGCAACGGCATCCTTCGGGATGCTAGTGCGCTGAAGAGCGGGCCTGACGACCACTTCTGGTCCGACGACTCGCTCATCCGGTACATCGAGGACGCGCAGCGTAGGTTTGCGCGTCTTTCGTTGTGCCTTCGTGACGACACCACTCCGACGCTAACGCAGGTGTCGTTGGTCGGTGATGGTCTGACGGACCTATACACACTGCATCCGGCCGTTATCAAGGTAGTCAGCGCCAGACACCAAGACGACACCAAGGACATGGCGAACATCACGCACTACAACGTGAATACGCAGAACTCGTTCACGGAGACATTCGAATTCGCCAGTTATCCGCCACAAGGCAAGCCAACGCAATTCACCACAGACGAAGGTATGGATGGCAGCAAGAACAACGCCATTCGTATGCGCTTCTTCGGTATGCCACTGGATCTGCCCGGTATAACGCAAACTGACAAAATCGTTTACCTACGTACCATTCGTGGGCCAATCAACCCGCTGTCCATAAGCACACTCGATGCTACATTTGAGATACCGGAGGACTACCATCTGGACATGCTCGAATGGGCTGCGTATCGCGCTCTGCGTAATCTCGATATTGACGGCGAAGATCGCACTAAAGCTATTGCGCACAAGACACGTTTCGAGGAATCGATCGCGGAGTGCAAGCGGGAGATGAAGAGTAGAATGTGGCAACCGTTGATGTGGGGGTTCGGCAGCAACGGATTTACCTATCTGAAAAACTGAGGTGCGTGATGCCCGGTGACTACCCGATGTTCCAAGTAGGTGACACGAACACCACGCGACTGCTCAAGGACACCACGCAGCAGATGAAGGCTGCGCCGGGAGTCGGCAGCTACATTGCTCGTGGTATTCGTGGCACTGCTGCACTTCCGATTGCTGCTGGGGCCGATGTGCTGGACGCATTGAAACCGGCAGGTGCCGCTGTAATGAATTTCGGCAGTGAGTTGGCCACCGGGACACCGTACGTTCCGCCGTCCGCTGCCGCCAACGCCGCCAAGGCAGCAGCCGTGCGTTCCTCCGGCTCCGATCCCACGATCAACACCGATGCGTACAACCGCTCCGGTGCCGGTGACAACTACCCAGCGTATCCGACCCCCGGCAGCACCACGGAGCGCGCGGCGCAGGGCGAGAAATCGTCCGTGGACGCGTGGAATCAGCACGTGGCGCAGCAGCTTGGTACTGCGGGTACCGCAGGCACTCCAGCCGAAGTGGCTTCGCTCATGGCCGGTTCACAGCCGGGATGGGGCAAGCAGGCAGGACTGGATGCGATCAATGCGCCCGGTGGCAAGCCGCGCATGCTCAACGTCGGTTACGGATCGACCATCATCGGATCGGGCAGCACTACAGGAGCGGGGCAAAGCGGACCGAACAAGACGCTCGGACGTGCCAACAGTTTCACCGGTATCGGCACGGGTGATGTTCCAGAAGGCGCGGCGGGTGTGTTCGGTGCGCCGCCGCCCGGTAGCACGCCGTCTCCAATCGAGAAGGCTCGTGCGCACGTGAACGATCTCTACAAGCAGGCCGAGATGTACAGCAAGAGCGGCACGTTGTGGGGCAAGATCCAAGCAGCCGGTTTGTACAAGCGAGCAGCGGCGATGCACGCCAGCGTGATGGGCGAAGGCACGATTGCGCACGCGATGGGGCAGTTGAATCTCGATACGCAAAAGGCTGCTCCCGACATCGCTGCGCGGCTTGCGGCGCAGAAGCTCATGGAAGCGGGCGATACGCAAGGTGCATGGCGTGTGCTGTCCACTGCGCAGGGACACAACCCCGATGCGCTGCAGTTTCACACGACGGCGCTCGGCGGCATTGCGGTGAATCCGGCTGGCGAGGGCATCGCATACGATCTACAGAACAACCCCAAGGGCAGGCTCCCTCGCATGGCGGATCTGCCCATGCTGCAACCACCTACCGCGCTGCCGGGGCGGTGATCTGTGGATTTCCCACCGCTGAATCCGGGGTACTCGCCGGAGATACTTTCTCATGCGAACAGGCTCGTGGCGGCGTACGCCACCAAGCCGCAAGCCCCTGCGCCTGCTGCCCCTCCCCCGCCGCAACCTGACAACGGCATCCTGACCGACATCGGCCACGGTCTCGCCAGAGGCGTGATGGTCGGTGCGCCGACGAAGGTCGGCCAGATGCTCAAGGCTCCGGGTGCGCCCGGTGACACGCTGTACGACGCGGGCCAGAGCATGGTCGATGCGGCGACGGCGCGCGAACAGGGCAACGATCTCTATCGCACCACAGGCGCGTGGGGCGCTGGTGCGGACATGCTGGCATCTGGACTGCCCGCACTGGCTGCAGCGCCCGCAGCGGCCATGCTGGGTGCCCCTGCGCTGGCTGTGGCAGGTGCCGGAGCGGTGGCCAGTGGCGCTCTCTTCGGTGGATCGTCTTTCCAAGATACGTACGAACGCGCAACGAAGGCCGGGATTTCTCCGGAAGCCGCGCACGACGCGGCGTTGAAAGTTGGCGCGATCCAAGGTGTCGGGCAGGGTGTGGCGACCGCTGTCGGCGCGCGTCTGCTTACCGGCGCTGCCGGGGCCGTAGCGAAGAGCAGCGGCGCGCAAGGTGTGCTGGACTCGTTCGCATCGCCGAAGTTTCTCAAGCCGTTCGCTACGGGCATGGCCGAGAACGTCGCTACGCAGATTCCGGTACAGATGGGTGCTGCTGCCGGTGTCGCGGCCGTGGAAAAGAATGCGGGTATCGATGCTCCTGATTCGTGGGAAGCAGCGAAGTCAACGATTGCGCCAACCGCCGCAATGACCATGCTCATGGGACCGCTGGGTGCAGCGGGTCTCGTGATGAACAATAGGCGCAAGGCGCAGATCGCGGCCAACGTCAGCACGGCTCCACCGGCTGATGCTCCAGCGGAGATCAAGAGTTCGGTAGCGAACATGCGGATGCGTGACGCCGAACAGCTTGCGCGCGAGATGCGTCGTGTTGATCCCGACGCTGCGAATAAGTGGCACATGGAAGCTCTTCGTGCTATCAACGCTGACGAGGCTGTGGATCTGCACATCGGGTTTGATGCAGAAGCTGCACGTGCCGCCCGTATCGCTCCGGGTGAGTTCCAACTGCAACCGACCGATCCGAATGCACAACCGCCGCTGGAACTGCAGCAGTCCGGTGAGCAGCCAATGCCGCTCGATCAATCAGGACAGGGCCAACTCGATCTGCAAGATCCGCGTCAAGGAGAACTGGCGCTCGGTCGCAACAACACAGCGGAAGAAACCGCGCAGCAGTTGCGCGAAAGCGTTGGCGATAACGGACCGATTGCGCCCACGCCACCTCCGACCCCGCCGACGCTACCGAAGGGTGGGCGTGGCTCTGGAATGTCAGCGGACGAAGCCACAGCGCGTATCGTCGCTGCGAAAGAAGCCGAGGGTGCAGGGCAGGGCACTGCGCGAGCGTTGGGGCTACTCAACGATTCGCCCATCGTCAAGGTCAGCGATGCGGGCACCAGCTACAGTCTGAACAAGCAGGAACGTGTGCAGTGGATGAAGAGTGTGCTGGGGACCACACCATCAGACCTCATCAGCAAAATGTCCACGCTCGAACCGAACGCACTGGCCGAAACGTTGCAGCAGGTGTGGCACGACAAAGGCGGCGAAGGTGGGCCGAAGTATCTGGCCAAGATCGAGTTGTTGTACAAGCAAGTCACCGGCAAGGACATTCGCGAACTGAAAGGTGCACCGGAGACGGGGCACCGTGACCATTTCGATCTCCGCGTTCCGAATGCGGAAGAACTCGCGCAGCAACAGCGGGACGCTGCCGCCATTCGTGGACAGTCGGAGAAGCCGCTTACCGCGCAGGAAAAAGCGCAGATCACGAAGCGTCAGGGTGATCTGTTCAAGGAACAGAAGCCGCTGACTAAAGCGCAAGAGAAAGCGCAACGTGATGTGGCGAAGATGCTTGTCAGGGAGGTAACGAGTGAAGCTGCCAACGAGGCCAAAGCTGAACCATCCAAAGGTGAACCCGCCAAAGCTGGAGCCGAAGATGCCGCCCGTGTTGAGCAAGTGGCTCAAGCGCAAGGGGATGCCCAATCCCAGCGAGGGGCTGGCCGCGCTACGCAAGAAGAATTAGCCGCAGGGCGGTTGCTGTCTGGAGACGAGAGCGCCCTCGCCCCGGCGACCACCAAGCAGGCACAGGCGAAAGCGCAAGGGAAGAACGTTGACTACTTCCCGAAATCGAAAGTGATCCGTTCCGCTGTGGTGAAGTTCGGCGGGCAGACGTTCGACGGTGCCAATCATCTGGAAGCATTGAAGAAGGCCAAGGACGCGGGCGCGATCTCGATTGTCGATGGCAAGGTCAAGACGCAACCGGGCGACGACTACAACCTGTTCCGTTTGAAGAATGGGGAGATCGTATCGCGGGCGCACGTCGAAGAGTTGACCGGTGCAGGGCGTACCGAGGACATCAACAAGCAACTCGACGCGCCGAAGATGTCGAAAGCGCAGGCGAAGGCTGCAGAAACTGAACGCGCACGTACTGCGGCCGACGAGCGCGCACAGGCGATTGCAGACACCATAGGCAGGCACGACCGCGAGACAACGCAACTACAAGCAGAATTCCGCGCGTTGTCCACGATCCCCAAGCCGAACAAGCAGCAGTTCGCGCGCAAGAATTTCCTAGAGACCGAGATCAACGCTCGCGCGCAGGAGCGCGCGGATCTCACGCAGAAGCATAGTGACGCCGTGGGCGTTGCCGAGGATGTAGCGCATGGCAATGTGGAGCCGGTGCGCTCGCGCAGCGAGTGGGCATTCACGGATGGGAAGTGGGACGATCAGGCAGGTATTGGTCCCAGCGATATCAGTGGGCAGGGCGGCAACAGTTACGGTGCGCGCAGACAGGCCAATCTGAATATCGGCAGCGCCACGAGCAATCTGCTCAAGGTTGTGGACTTCATTTCCGCGCGTATCGCATCGCGTACGGCGACACCTGCAGAACGCAAGTTTTTGGCCAACGCAGCTAAGTATGTTGGTGGCGAGCGAAGCTCCAAGAGCGCGCGTGATGCGTTGGGGACGTTGAGCGAAAGCGAACACGCCAAGTACGTTGAGCGGGTGCAGCACTACATCGCCGCCGTGAAGCTCGCGCAGGACATGAAGGGGATCGCCAATGAGGCCAAAGGGCGCGAGTATGTTGACGAAACCGTGCGTATGGCTTCGCATGAACAACGCATTAAGGCGGTGGATGAGGCGCTGGCTAACGGCACGATGACGCTGAAAGAAGCGACGGCGGAATCGGAAGCCATCGCCAAGGACGCCAAGAATCTGCAGAGCGAGATGGACTCGTTCAAGCGCGGCATCAACGCGCTGACGGACACCAGTCTCCAAGCGCACGTCGAGCAGCATGGCACGGCGACGGCGGCGATGGACTACATCGCGCGCAACCACAAGAACCCGTTGGTGCGTGCGGTAGCGAAGCTGCTGAACAACTCCAATCTGAATACTCGCGTTATCGTCGTTGACAACCCAACGTTCAACGGCGGTCGATACAATCGGTTGTCGAACCAGATCGAGATAGGCCGTGGCGGCATGAACGCTGTCACCCTGATGCACGAGTCCACACACGCACTTGTGCATCGGGCGTTGAGTGATGCGCTGATAGATCAACATCGTGCCTCGATCACGCCGAAGCAGCGCGACGGAGTGGAAGCTCTGCACGTCGTGCAGGACATCATGGCCACCTTCCGCAAGAAGGCTGACTTCGAAAATGAGTCGCATCGGCTTGCGTTGGAAGATGAACACGAGTTCGTCGCCGAGGCGCTGAACAATCCGCAGATCCAAAAGATTCTCGGCGGCACGAAGTTCTGGAACAGCGTCCGTAAGCTGGTTGGTCTGGCACCGAAAGACCAGACGGAGTTCGAGCGGCTGATGGATGCATCCACCATGCTGTTCGGCGACTCGCGCGTAGACTCGTTGAAGCCGTTCCAAGACTCCGTACGTAGCACGTTCCATCGCGCGCTGAATGCGAACAGCCCATCGGACGCAGTGGAGATGACGCAACGCGCGCACAAGGCGCTGGCGGGTGTTCCGTCGAAGCTCGCCAACTGGCTTGGCGGCAAGGACATCAAGGCAAGCTGGACGCAGGAAGGTCTAAGCTGGGTGTCGCTTAACCACATGCAGTGGTTGACCAAGCGCACTACGGACAACATTCGCGCTGCGTTCCCTGCCAACAAGGAACTGCACACGGCGCTCTCCGCGTTCGATCAGGCGTTTGGCGGATGGCAACGCATGGTCAGCGAGCGCCGTGGTCAAGGCCAGCATCTCATCAACGGCAAGGATGAGTCGCAGGATGTGATTCGGCACATGATGCAGCAGCTATCTTCGCAACCGGGCGCGTTCAACCGCATGTCGCAGATGGCGCGTGACGCCAAAGCGACCGGCATGTTCCCCAGCGACAAGACGTTGGCGGAAGCGCAAGCGCGTAATCCTAAGATCACACAGGCGATGTTCAATCACCCTGCTGCGGTGCGTGCGCGCGAGCAGTATGAACAGTTGAATCGTTCGCATCCGGAAATGGTCAAGACGTACGAATCGATGCTGCAAAAGCATCGGCTCGATTTCGCTCGGTACTACGCCACCGTTCTGGAGAACACTCTGCGGCTGGAGAAGCTGCACATGGCCGAGGGCATTAAGGATCGTGTCGGCGAACTCGATTGGACGGTGCACAAGGATCTGCCTGTCACGTTGCAGGAAGAGAAGCTGAACGGCGTGATGAAGCACATACAGGGCAAGCTCAACGATCTTCACGTTCGGCTGAATCTGCAGGACAAGGAAGGCCAAGCCGCCAAGGACGCCACGCTGATAAAGCAGAACGTAGACAGTCTGCTCGGCGAGTACAACCGGCAGCGGTCCACGCCGTACGTGCACATCGGCCGCGTTGGTGACTATCACATTGGGATGGAGATCTCGACGGCTCCCGGCGCGTGGGAACGTGTCGGCAAGCTCATCGGTGGCGACAAGGAACAAGGCGGATTGCATCGCGACTGGCACGAGCCGATTTTGAATCGTGACGGCAAGGGCAATCGTAAGGTGTACATGAAATTCGATTCGGCGCAGGCGCTCAACGACGCTGTTGCAAAGCTCGAACCGTTGCGCGCGGAGAAGCTGTTTCACGATGCCGAAGGCAAGGACACCTACTTCGACGGCGCGGTGATTGACCACTCGCGCATGTTCGAGGCTGCATCTCCGGGGTTCATTCGCTCGCTTACCAAGCGCATCAACGATAGCGCGGAGTACGACGCGGACACCAAGAAGGCGATGGTCCGCGACATCATCGATACGCACCGTCAGCAGCTTCCGGAAACGTCGCCGTTGAAGGCGAGTATGTTCGCTGACGGACATAATGGTGCCAGCACGGATCTGATTCGCACGTTCGGTGATCGCATGACCATGAGCAATCAAGCTCTGGTCAACGCGCGTGCTGCTCCCCGGATTGCGGACGCGCTCACTGATATGCGCAGCGCCATGAAGGGGCTTGGCAGCATGCCCATCGGCGATGAGAAACTGAAGCTCGCCCGGTATGTGCAGGAGTTGACTGGTCGCGCCGAGGACATGCAGACGCCGGTCTATTCGCCTACCATCGCTCGTGCCAAGGGACTCACCGCAGTGTGGCGACTCGCCATGTCGCCTGCGTACGTCGCGATGACGATGTACCAGCCGTGGCAGATGACGCTCCCGTTCGTTGGTGCCAAGTTCGGGTTCAGCCAGACGATGTTATCGATGGGCAAGAATTTCGGCATGTCGCTGGGAATCTTGAACGCGTTGATGAAGCACGGCTGGGGACAGCAGAAGGGCGATGCGTTCTTCAATAAGCTGTCGAACATGTCCGATCTGGCGCTGCGCTTCCGCGAGTTGAAGAACTCGGATGGCACGCCACTGTTGAACGGTGAAATGCTGGGGATGCTGGAGCATCTGCAGTGGTCGGGGCTGCTCAATTTCGGACAGGCGCAGCAGATTTTCCGCACCGATCCGGCCGATATCAGTGCGGCTGGGAAAGCTATTCGCATCGCTACGGTTATGCCGCACTACGCAGAGATGAGCAATCGCATCACTGGCGCGATGACGGCATTCGAAATGTATCTGAAGAAGAATCCGGACAAGCTCACCGACCGCGCCAAACTGGTGAAGGCCGCGCAGGAATTCGCCGTGGCCACGGTGAACCATACGGATGGCAACCATTCGCAGAGCAACGTGGCTCGTAGGCTGGGATCGCGCGGCGTTGCTGGCAAGGTCACGCCACTATTCGTCGGCTTCCAGCAGTACGACATCCAGATGATGGAGTTCCTCTCGCGTATGGCGATGCAGGCGTGGGGGTTCGACAAGAACGCGCGTGAGGCGCAAGCCATGTTGCTTGGTGTGTCTGCTACTACGGCGGCAATGGCCGGTACGTTGGGTCTGCCCATGATGGGCATACTTACGGCTGTCTCCAACGCGCTCGGCGACATGTTCGGAGACGAGACGGGAACCCCGCCAGACTTCGCACACGCGTGGCGTGAGTACATGAACGGTGTGTTCGGGGAGAAGGGCGGCGAGATCGTCTCGAAGGGACTGCCGCGTGCGTTGAACTTCGACATGAGCGCGCGTTCCGGATATCAGGACTTGGCTCCGTTCTCGGAGTTCCTGCAGGATCGTCGCTTGATGAAAGACAGGCTCAAGGACGGCGCGTTGAATTTCATGGGGCCAGCCGTGGGCGTGTTGGCTGGCATCGCTACCGGTGCGCAAGCGGCGCATCAGGGCGACTACGTTACGGCCATCAATGAGGCTCTCCCAGCCGGTGTGCGCAACATCGCCAAGGCGTACCGTCTGAGCCAGTACGGCTACGAGACGCAGGGTGGCAACAACGAGATTCCGATCCCGCACGACAACTGGAACGTGATGATGCAGGGGATGGGGTTCACCAGCGGCGTTAAGGCCGAACAGAGTGAGCAGACGTTTCAGTTCAACACGAATCAGCAGTTGATGCAGCGGCAACAGCAGATCCTTCGCAACCATGCGTACCGCGCTATGGAACGCGGCGACTACGAGAACGTCGGAGCCATTATCCAACGGAACATCGACTTCGCGATGCAGCACCCGCAGTTCCATGCCGACATCAGTTCCGGATTGGCTGATCGAGCGCGGCAGCGGGCTATCGGATCGATGACCGGAGGTGTTCTAACTACTCCGCATACGCTACCATACCTCCAACAATATTTCCCACAGGCGCGGCAATGAACGAACTTCCCATCACCACTCCTGCCGATGATGATCGACGTGCCGCCGACAAAGACTGGAAGGCATCTGTGGACGAGATACTGAGAGAGGGCAGCGAAAAATTCGCGGAGCTTGCCGAGGGGCAGGCTACGATGCTGCAAAAGCTCGCGGAGAACACCAGCACGACCGAGGCCATTCGCACGCAACTGAACACGCACATGGCGAACACCGCGTCCATCAGTAAGAAGATGGACGATCACGTCAAGCGGTACGACGAGTTCAGCGAGCAGATGCGCCCCGTGGTCGCTGCTGTGGATACCATGCAGGGTGGCGTGCGCATACTCGGAAAGTTCGGTGAGTTCTGCGTGGTGTTTGGAAAGTGGTTTCGTCGCGCTGTGATCTGGCTGACACCAATCGCCGCTGCGTTTGTAGCTGCATGGCACTACCTTCGGGATGGAAAACTGTGACTCGCAGACAACAAGCTGTCGCTTTCTTCGTTCAACAGGGTTGGACACTCGCGCAAGCTGCCGGGATTGTCGCCAACCTTGAAGCGGAGAGTGGGCTGCGTCCAGACGCAGTAGGCGACGGTGGACTTGCGTATGGCATCGCGCAGTGGCATCCGGATCGGCAAGCGAACTTCGCGAGGGTGCTGGGCAAATCCATCCAAGGTAGTTCGTTCGAGGACCAACTCGCGTTTGTTCACGCGGAGCTTCATAGCACAGAGAAAAAAGCGGGCGAAAGGCTCGCCGCTTGCAAGACGGCTGGCGAGTCCGGTGCTTGTATATCTGTAAATTACGAACGGCCTGCCGATCAATCCGGCGAAGCGAGCAAACGAGCGACTATTGCGGAGCGCATCTTCTCGGAAAATACGCAAGACGCCGCGCCTATAGAAGAGCGCAGCGAAGAACTTCAACCAGCGGAGGGCAGCATGGGTGCAGGACTAGTGATGGGATTGGTGCAGGCGCTTATAAGCGGATTCGCGCCGGTAGCGAGGCAGCAGATCACGCAGGCGCTCGACAAGCACGGCACGGACTCCACCGCCACCACCGCAATCGTTGATGCGGTTCTTGGCGCTGTCGCTACCGCTACAGGCACGAGGCTCGACGTGCTGAAAACCAGCGATACGGCGGCGATCAGCGCAGTCAACAAGGTGCAGAACGACCCTAAGCTGACCGCGCAGGTGGAAGAAGATGCCGTCGCGCACCTCGACAAGATGGTGGACGTGCTGGAAAAGCTGCACGCGCTAGATGTGGTGGATCGCCAGATGGACGAAACGTCGATGAACAACGCGCAGGCGCGCGGCGATTCGAGTAAGTTCGATGCACGGCCTGCCGTGGCCAAGGCGGTGCTGTGGGGCACGGGACTGCTGGTGTTGGCAGAGTTCCTGCTCGCATTGGTGTACGTCATCAACGGGAAGCCAGTTCCCGATTTGCTGCTGGGCCTATTCATCACCACGGCGACGTGGCTGATGGCCAAGGGATCGACACTGGTCGATTACGCGTACGGCACATCGAGTTCCAGCACCGCCAAGGATGTTACTATCGCCACGGCGCTGGGTAAGAAATAGGGGGCTGTGTGGCTACGATCAAGAAGTTCACGATCCAGCAAGGCGAGACATGGCAGCGGGTGATCCGGTGGGAGATCCCGCCGATCATCTACAAGGCCATCACCGCTATCACACAGGCGGCTCCGGCCGTCATTACCTCTCCTACGCACGGGCTTGTGAGCGGGTGGCGTGCCGCACTGGTCAGTGTCAACGGGATGACGGAGATCAACTCGCTGCACGTCGTCCCTCGCGATTCCGACTACCACCAAGTGACGGTGCTAGATGCCAACACGGTGTCGATGAACACCGTCAACAGCGCCGGGTACAGCCCGTACACTTCCGGTGGGTACCTGCAGTTCATGACGCCGCAGGATCTCACCGGCTACACGGCGCACATGGACATCAAGGACAAGATCGGCGGCACCGTCCTGCTGTCCCTGACCACGGTCAACGGCGGCATCATCATCAGCCCCGGCAACAAGACCATCACGCTCTTCCTCACCGACGTGGCCACGGAAGCCATCACGTGGCTGAACGCTGTGTACGATCTGGATCTGATCTCGCCATCGAGCGTCGTGACGCCGCTGTACACCGGCACCATCGAGTTCATCAAGGAGTAGCCTGTGCAGGCTATGTGCACCAGCTTCAAGCAGGAGATGCTAAAGGCAGTGCACAACTTCAGTGCTGCTGGTGGGCACACGTTCAAGTGGGCGCTGTACACACCAACGGCGGTTCTTGACGCATCCACTACGGTATACGCAGCGACCGACGAAGTTGCCAGTGCTGGGTACACTGCTGGCGGGCTAACGCTTACCAACGTCGAACCTAGCGTCTCCGGCACTACGGCGATGACATCGTTCGCCACCAACCCATCGTGGACTGGTGTGACGTTTGTGACTACCCAAGGGCTGATCTACAATACATCGGCTGCTAACAAGGCTGTAGCAGTAATTGACTTCGGAGGAAGTCAATCAGTAACGGCAGGGACGTTCACTATCAATCTGCCGCCCGTAACCGCAACGACGGCGCTATTGCGTTTAGTCTAATGGAGAGCATAATAATGAGCATTCAATTTGTCACCACCACGCTGGGCGAGCTACCCGAAACGGATCTGGTGTTCGAGATGATCCCGCAGGAGAGCAAACCGGATTCATGGATCATGGCGCGGGAAGGAAGGTACGTAGGAACGAATCAGGCATTCGCCGAACACGTTGGGAAGATCATACGACGTGATGTATGGGTCACAATGAAGTCCGGTCTTAGGGCCGGAGCAACAGCCGGTCAACCAGCATAGGAGAGTAACGTGGCCAATACGTCAGCAATTTGCACCTCGTTCAAGCAGGATCTACTGAACGGCTTGCATGCGTTCGGTACCACCGTCGTACGCGGCGCGACAACGAAAGACTCATTCAAATTCGCGCTGTATCTTACGACGGCGACAATCGGTGCTGCCACCACGGCGTATTCGGCCACCAACGAAGTCACCAGTGCGAACTACACAGCAGGCGGATTGGGTGTCACCAATGCCACTGCGCCAACCACATCGGGCACCACTGCGTACTGGACGCCATCGGCGAACGCCGCATGGACTACAGTCACGTTCACCACCGACTGCGCACTTCTGTACAACGACACGGCGGCTGGCAAGAATTCTGTCGGCAGCTACACGTTCTCTTCGCAGACGGTGACAGCGGGCAACTTCACGCTGACGATGCCGGTGAATGCGGCCGGTACGGCGCTTCTGCAGATCGCGTAAGCTCATGGCTCTCTACGATCTAGGCGCGACATACTCGACGGGGGCGTCCAATCTCCCGTCGAACAGTGTCAAGGCTGGAGCGTCCAGCAACATACGCATCTACGAGGTCGCAGCTACTAGCAACGCTGCGGTCGCTTGCGCGTTTGGATTTGGGCGACCAGCCAACGACGGGTCCGTAGTACAGACAAGCACCACAAATTTTCAGCCGGAGAGCATCGCCGATCCAGCAGCAGGGGCCAAGTTCGCGACCACGTGGAGTACCGCGCCAACATCTCCCGCTGTATTTCTGCGCAGGGGTGCATGGCCAGCGACAGTGAATTACGGATTCATCTGGACCTTCCCCCGTGGTCTGGTGTTGTTTGTAAACAAAGATGTGTGCACGTGGAATATAGTTACCGCAGCCGCTGCGATGCAGGTGTCGATAGTAATAAACGAGTAGTCCCACACAGGAGAAACAAATGGCAATTTATTCCCAAGGCGTCAACACCACTGTCGGCACGACCACGGCTCCGTCGCTCGATCTCAAAGCGGCTGCGGCGAATTCGCCGAAGCTCATGGAGTACGCGATCAATCTCGGCGCGGCCACGGCGTCCACGTACGGTCTTGGGCGACCGGCGAATGACGGCTCGGTCGCGCAGACTTCACCGATTCTGGTGCAGGCTGAGAACCCGTCCGATCCTGCAGGGCAGACCGGCAGTGCTGTTGCGTGGGGAACCGCGCCAACGGTGCCCACGGTGTTCCTGCGCCGGATCTTTCTGCCCGCCACCATCGGCGCAGGTGTGATCTGGACGTTCCCGCGCGGCCTCACGCTGCCGGTAACGAAGGGCGTCGTGCAGTGGAACATTGCGGCGTCATCGGCCAACACGAAC